>Ga0224500_10000227_pt1 | contig 41054 bp, 51 predicted proteins | sample SF_Oct11_sed_USG_FD_168126 | JGI IMG/M metagenome (GOLD analysis project Ga0224500, IMG submission 168126) | Sediment microbial communities from San Francisco Bay, California, United States - SF_Oct11_sed_USGS_4_1 | ecosystem: Environmental > Aquatic > Marine > Sediment | place: USA: California...
CCGGCAGTGAGCGTGCCACCGACTGGCGCGGGGTCGTCCAGTTCGAGGTACTGCTCAGCGATGTAGTGGAACACCGCGCCCACTGTCTGCGCGTCGACGGATCGGATGCGCAGGTCGGTGTAGTCGACGATGGTCGCGATCTCGCCGGCGGTCAGGTCCCACGAGTACCACGCAAACCCGACGCCCGGAGGCTGGGTGTGCGTGCGCGTGGCCACGAGCGTGGCGCCGTCGTAGACCGAGAAGTCGATCAGGACTGGCGCGACCGATGCGCCGAAGCGCCGCGTGCGCGCCCACATGCGATGCAGCCCGCCGGGCGCGGGCTCGGCGCCTGGATCGACGGCGACCTCGCACACGTCGCCCTCGGTGTTGCCCGAGACGTAGCTCGCATCGGACGAGTCCGAGAGCGCCTCCCACGCGGTTGCGGCGAGGCGCAGCGACCACCCCGCATCGAGGGTCACGTCGGAGGCCGGGCGAAGGATCTGGACCACGGCCCACGCCCGTAGCGGCGGCGAGGCGCTCGGTCAAGAAACTGGGCCCGCCACCCAGCCGGGGGACGGGCCCAGTCGAGCACGCCAGGATGGAGGGCTGGGCGCTCTAGTCGGTGTCGATGTCGGCGTCGGTGCTCGGAGTCGAGGACTCACTCACCAACTCCGCGTCGATTGTCACCTCGCGCACCTTTCGGCGCAAGACGCCGGTGTCGATCTGCGCGTGCAGGTGGGCCTTGGGCACGGGCCCGTACAGGCGTTCGAGCAGGAGCCGGGCGGCGCCGAGCATGGCGGGGTGGTTCTTGTCCTCGGCGACCTCGGCGATGGCGCGCACGATGCGGTCGACGCCGCCCTCCTGCTCCAGGGCCAGCTCCAGGGCCTTCTTGAGGCGCGTCTCGGGCTTCCCGCCGTAGCCCCAGGGGTTGCGCCCTGGTTCGTCGGGTCGCTGTCCGGGGCGCAGGGCGCCGCCGTGCGGCTGGGGGATGAGGCCAGTCTCGGACACGTCTCGGAACCCTAGCACCCCGGACCCGCGGCGCGTGGGCCTTACAAACTACTTACTCAAGGCCCTTGCATGGCCAGCCGAGATAGTGCATACTGTGCATACAGGTTGAGCATGGTGCTCAGCTTGAGAACCGATGGAGGGTTCGATGAGAAACGAGAAACGACTGGCCCGGCTGGCCGCCCTGACGGTGAAGGCCATCGCCGAGAACCGTGCGGTGATCAAGGCGGATCGTCCCGGCCTTGCCACGACCACGCGCTCGATCTGCCTGCTCGCGCTCACGACGCGCGCCGCTGGGCTTCCGGCCCCGACCCTGCACGATGCCCGTCAGGCCGTGCTTGAGACGTGCCGCAAGGACAAGGCCCGCAAGGGCTACTACGTGCCGATCCGCGAGGGTCGCGGCCGCCATGGCCGGCTGTGGCTCCTTGCTCGCCGGTGGCGCGCCGGCAGCGGCGACATCACGCCGCTCATGATCCTTTCGCGCGAGGACCGCTCGCTGTGGGACCGCTTCGACTCCCTGCTGACCGTGGTGGAGCACCTGCAGGGGAAGAAGTCTCCTGCGGTCGAGGGCTGGCGGCGTGCGCTCGGCCTGGGGGAGGTGGCGCAATGAAACGCTGCGAGTGCTGCGAGCGCGTGGCGCCCCTTCACACGGTCGGGGCGGTCCTGCCCGGTCCTGGCGGCTACTGCTGGCGTGAGTGGCAGTCCTGCGCGGAGTGCAATCCTCCGCGCGGGCTGGACCTGCGCGAGGACGGCTTGGCCGCCGAGGCCCGCGAGCAGATCGGGGGTGCGTGATGCTGTGGAGGAACCTGAACGGCTCGAACTACGAGCGCATGAAGTCCGATGCCGTGCGCGTCTACGAGACGCTCAACCACGCTCGCGCGCAGTTGTCGGAGCTGACCCCGCATGGTCGCGACTACCGCAACCAGGACGAGTTGCTGGCCGCCCAAGACGCGCACCGCGCGCAGCTGATCAAACTGGAAGAAGTGCAGGCCTACTTGGCCGCGCTGTACGCAGAACTGTAACCCGATGGAGACCACGATGAAGATCACGATCCAGAACGAAGGAACGATCTGTCTGCTCGACCCCAAGGACGAGTCCGCCGCCCAGTGGCTGCGCGACAACCTGGACCCGGCCGGCATCACCTGGGGTCCGGCGCACGTCGTCGAGCCCCGCTACGTGGACGCCATCGTGGCGGGCTTCGTGGCCGCCGGCGGGGAGGTGGTGCAATGAGGCGCCAGCAGTCCACGAGCGCACGCCGCGAGGCTCAGGCCCTGCTGCTCGCGCGCACGCTGGATGGCCTGGGCATCCCGCTGCCGGCCGGGTGGAGGACATCGCGGACCTCGAAGAGTTGGACCGACGCGGCGACCAAGCTCGTCCTCATTGACGACGCGACGTGCCAGACCACGCACCCGCACGGACTACTCGAATCCGCCGCCGACCTGATCGAGCGCCATGAGCGTCAGATCAAGGCCGAGCGCAACCGTGCGCGCAAATACCGCGCGGAGGTGCAGCGTCTGCGCAAGCTGACCGAGCGTGTCGCGAGGCAGCACCTGCTGACGATGATCGAGCACGCCGAGCATTACGCCGAGGACTCGTCGCCGTGCGACCACGCCGCGAATCACTGCGTGTGTGGGCTTCGTGCCGACATCGACGACGCCCGCGCGTTCCTGAAGAAGAAGAAGGAGGTGAAGTGATGGAGGACCCCAAGTACCTGGACGGTCACAACCCCGACGGCCACTGGCTGGTCGGCGTGCTTCTGCTGATCGCCCTGTTCGTTCTGACGGTGGTGCGGTGGTGATCCGCTCCGTCGAGATCCACGGCGCGAGTCTTGGGCTGATCGCCTGGGACAGCGTGCGTGGTTGGCGTGCGTGGGCCGGCTGTGGCCGGCTGTCGTTCCTGGGCGTGTTCGAGTCTGAGTCCCAAGCAGAGAAGGCGGTGCGTCGATGGTCGGCCTGATCCAGTACGTGGTGCGTGGTCGTGCGGACGGTAGCGGCTGGAGCTACATGCCCGCGGAGGTCGACTTCGAGAACCTTGACCTGATCCCGCTGTCGAGGGCTATGCGGTACACGGACCGCTTGGCTGCCGAGCGGCTCGCCGAGTTGCTGGCTGGGATGCTGGCATTCACGCTTCCGCCTGGGGTGACCATCGAGGTGGAGGTGCTGAGCGCGGAGGACGCCCAGGATGAGTCGTAGCCTTGGTGCGGTGCTGAGGCTGGCGCGTCGGCGCGCCGGTCTGACCCAGTGCGAGGTCGCCCAGTCGATGGGTGTGCATCAGGCGACGGTGAGCCGCTGGGAGTCTGGCCGGCAGGTCCCGGACCTGCTGTCCTACGGGGTGGCCCTTGGGCTGCCTGAGAACGCCTGTGTCGCGCTCTGCGAGGCGCAGGCCGGTGGAGGCGTCGGTGTGGCTCTGCGCGCGTTGCGCGAGCACACAGGCGCCCAGAGACGAAGGAGGGCAGATGCCCGACGAGAAGAAGAGCCGGAAGGTCCGCCCGGCGGCCGAGGTGGTGGTGGACAAGCTGCTGAACCTGGAGACGCTGGAGGCGGTGGCGAAGGCGCTGAAGGCGCGTAGCCCTGCGGCGGCGCGGATGCTGGCCGACCTGCTGGCCGGCTGATGGCGAGGGGGCGGGTCCTGGTGACGGGGCCCGCCCCTGTTTCGTGGGGTGCGCCCAACCCTCGCCCAACCTTTTTGGAGGTTGGCCGCCGCAAGTTGTTGCGGTGCAAGGGCTTGCCCAACCTTGCCTACCTTGCCTACCTCTGCGGGCCCCCCCATGTGCGCGCACATGCGAGCGCGCGCGCGCGTGCACAAGTCCATACATAGGTATACTAGGTTGGGCGTAGTATACATAAGTACAGGAACAGAGGGGACTTAGAGCGGCCCAACCTCGAAAAAAGGTTGGGCCAAGGTTGGGCGCTCAGGCCTGAGGTTGGGCGCAGGCCCGTGCCCGCCGGCGCTTCCCGGACCCGGCGACCTCGATCCGCACGCCCGAGACGACCCGGCCCTCGGCCGCGTTGAGCACGCTCATGCCGAAGGCGGTGCGCCGGCCGCGGTCGGTCGGGGCGGCAAGCTGGGCAGGGAAGAGTTCCAGTTCCTCGGCCAAGGCGAACAGGTCCGCGGCCGCCACCCACCCCTCGCCGTGGCGCTCGACCCAGGTCTCGACGAAGGCCCGCAGGTCCGACCCGAAGTCCGACGCCACGCCGCGCCACGTGGCCATGTTCGAGAGCCACGTGCGGTAGCCGGCGACCCGCATGATCCCGCCCAGGACGGCGGCCCAACGCTCGAACCCGCCGAACCCGACCCCGCCCAGCGGGGAGCCGGCATCCTTCCAGGCCCGCACGAGCCCCAGGAGCGCGCCCAGCACGCGCGGGCGAGACCTCTCGACGTAGGCGCGCAGCAGGGGGTGGCGGTAATCCTGGCGCGTCTCAGGGCTCTCCGTGGGGGGCAGGAGCCTGATGGGCACGACCCGCTTGGCGATCTCGCCGGTGGCGTGCAGGTTGTTGCCGCTGGCGACGAGGGTCAGGCCGTTGGGGATGGTGACGATCCGGGACTGGCCGAGTTCCCGGCCCTGGTAGGTGGTGCTCGTGAGCAGGGACGCCAGGGCCGGCGAGTCGACGAACTCGGACAGGTTGTCGAGGTGCGCGACCGAGGCGCCCGACAGGAGCAGGCTGGTGATGCGCTTCTCGCGCTCCTCCTCGCGGACGCCGATCTGGAGCGCCGGCGTGGGGTGCCCGAGCACGGAGCAGCCCAGCACGATCTCGGCCAGCTTGGTCTTGCCGGTCCGCTCGATGGGGCTCGTGATCAGGTGCAGCGGCACGGGCTCGCGCAGCGCAGGACGCAGGATCGGCGTCAGCATCAGGCCGAAGTAGTTCGCCCGGTCGGAGTCGTTCTGGAACGGGAAGTCGCACACGAGGTCTTCGAGCACGGCCTTGGCCTCGTCGAGCGGGAGCGGGTCGGGCACGTTGTCGATCTGCAGGTACACCCCGCTCGACTCGTTCCAGCCCGGCTCGGCGATGTCGAACTGCGCGCCCGTGCACACGGGGTGCGCCGCCAGGAACTGCAAGTCGCGCACGCTGCCGTGGCGCTCGGCGTAGGAGAGCACGACCCGAGAGAGGTCGCCCGAGCAGGGCCTGTACCCGAGCGTGTAGCTGCCGGGGTCGTCCTTGGACTCGCGCCCGAAGCACAGCCTGACCGAGCGGTCGATGACCGAGCGGAACAGGTCGGCCCCGACGGGCGCGAACCCGTCGACCGGCTCGATGGTTCCGATGGATCCAGCGCGGCGGTAGACCGTGCCGGGATCGAGCGAGGTCAGCACCTGCTCGGCGTACACGTCGCTGCCCTGCTCGCGGTACTCGCCGTTGGGCGGCAGGTTGTGCGCACCGGGGACAAGCACGTCGGGGCGTGTCTGGTTCGGCGTGCGAGGACGCACCGCGGTGCTCGTCGTCGACGCGCGCTCGGGGATCTGGCGAGGAGCGTCGAGGCCCTTGCGAATGCCGGACGCGAGCGTCCCGAGAATCTCGCGCTCGGACAGCCCCGCGATGAGCGCGGCGGCGGTCAACTCGTCACGGATCTGCGCCTCGGTGATCTCGCCGGTGTGGATCAGGCCGGCGAGAGAGTATGCGGCGCGGTTGAGCGTGTCGTTGCGCGTGCCCTCGGTGGCGGTGCGCACAGCGTGAATCTCGCGGTGCAGGGCCGAGCCCGTGTACCCCGTGCCGTTGACCGCGGGCCGGCTCGTGTCGACGCGCACGGTCTTGGCCGGCGGGTCGATGAGGCCAGCCGGAAGCGTGCCCGGCTTGCCGGTCTTGACCCATCGGTACGGCGTGCGCGTTGTCGGGTGCGACGATCCGGGATACACGACCTGCCCGCCCTCGCCGCGCACGTCGACGTATGGCGCGAGCTTGGACGCCGAGTTGCCAGGGCACGGACTGGGCGCCACGTAGTAGAAGTGCAGCCCGCCGGTAGGCGACTGCGCGATCAAGTCGGTCGGGGGTGCGTCGTAGGGTTCGAGCCCGTTGCGCGCGCGGTCGTCGTCGATGACGATCACGCGCGACCCGGCGCCGGTGCGCAGGCCGAGGTTGTAGCCCTGTTCGACCCAGGCGCGCACCGTGTTCTCGTCGACAGGGTCGAGCGTGTTCCATCGGTCGAACACGGGGACCTTCCCGTGGAGCGGCGTGAGCCAGGGACCGAGCCCGCATTGGAACGCGAAGGTGATCGTGTCAGTCATCGAAGAGTCCTGGTTCGGTTGACTTGGGTTTCCTGATCGGCTTGGGCTTGGCCCACGGAACCGGCTGGGTGTTGGGCTCGGCCTTGAACTTCGCGCCATGGAACGTGCGCGCGTGGCGCTCGAACTCTTCACCGAGCTTGAGCATGGACGGGCACCACGGGCACTTGTAGGTGGTCATGAGTTCAGCGCCCTGGCGACATCGTCGACCGAGCGCGCGACAACGTAGAGGCCGCCCATGGCCTCGATCATCGCGCGGTACTTGCGCTGCGCCGCGCTCGTGGTGGCGCTGCCGGTCTTGACCTCGATCTCGATGCGCTGCCCGGTCGGCCGGCGCAGCCCCGAGATGTCGGCCTGACCCTTGACGCCGAAGCGCACGAGCGCGCCCTTCTGCGTGATCGCGGCGCCGGTGTTCTGCTGCCACAGGCGCAGGTCGGAGCGCGCACCGAACGCCAGCATGATGTCGGCGACGAGCGCAGTGTGGGCGGCTGAGCGGCTAGGCATGGAAGCTCACCACGATCAGCCCGTCCTCGGTCCTGGGAAGCGCCGCGATCTCGTCGTCCGTCAGCGGGCGCGCGCCAAGCGCCGTGCGGTACAGGTTCAGGGCCTTGCCGTCGACGGCGTAGAACTCGTCTGGACCAAGCTCTTCCGGGACGCCCATGAACTCGCCCGGCCGAAGCTCCGGGTAGCTGAAGATCGGGGTGCCGTTGAGCGATCCGGCCAGCGTCGGCTTGTCCTCGGGATACGTCATGATCTCACCGCCTCCACGTAGCATCGCGAGCACCGCTCGACGACCCTGTACCCGTACTCCTTGGTCTCCCACTCGTGGGCTCCGCACGTGTACTCGGACCGCTCCAGTTCGCGCAGCCTGGGCCACACGCCGAACCGCTCCTTGTACTGGTGCCTCGCCCACGCGAGCTTGTATCCGCGCAGCGAGGCGACGCGCACGAGGTCGCGGTACTCGCGCTGCTTGTCCTGCATCGTCGGCCTGTACTGCGTCAACTCGCCGGGGTTCTCGACGCCGGGCGGCTCGGGGTCGGCGCGCTGGTTCACGTGGCCACACTGCGGGCACGACGCGAGCGTCGGCGAATAGACCGCGTAGCACTCCTCGCACGTGCGTGTCGGCTCGGCGCGGATCTGGATCGCCTTGTCGGGGGTGTCCAGGGTCCACTCGATGTCGGCGGTCACGGGCCCGTGCTCGTGGTGATTGCCGGCGTGGTCGAGCACGACGACGGGTCCGGGTGGGCGCATGACTCGACCGACCATCTGGCGGAAGAGCGCGAGCGACTTGGTGGGGCGCGCGAGGATGGCGCAGCGCAGCGACGGCAGGTCCCATCCCTCGGACAGGACCATGCAGTTCGAGACCATGTCGATCTTGCCCGAGCGCAGGCGCGCCAGCGTGCGGGCCCTGGCCTTCGTCGCGAGCCCGCCGTCGATGTGCTCGGCGCGCACGCCGGCATCGCGGAACGCGGCGACGATCCGCTCGGAGTGGTCGACGTTGACGGCGAAGACGACCGTGCGCAGCCCGCGGGCGCGCTGGCCCCACGTGCGCACGATGTCGCCGGTCAGCGGGCTCATGCGTTCGGCCAGTTCCGGGAGCGCGTAGTCGCCGGCGCGCTTCTTCACGCCACGCAGGTCGACCGGCGGCGCGAACACGACGGGCTCGACGAGGTGGCCGGCGCGGATCAGTTCGCGCACGGAGACCGGCTCGACGATGCAGCCGAACAGATCGCCCAGGCCCTTGCCGTCGAGGCGGATCGGGGTGGCTGTCAGTCCGATGACCCAGGCGTCGGTGTAGCGCGAGAGGATCCGGCCCCACGAGTCCGACACGGCGTGCGCGCACTCGTCGACCACGACGAGGTCTGCGGGCCAGTGGTCTCGCTTGAGCAGGGTGGGAATCGAAGCAACCTGGACGGCGAGGTCGCGGTCCTCTGGGTGCCCGGACAGAATGCGGCCGGCGTGCACGCCGAACTGGTCGAGGCGCTCGACGGCTTGGTCGACGAGTTCGCGGCGGTGCACCAGGAACACGGCACGCCGACCACGCGCCACGGCGAGCCGGATGATCTCGGCGGCGACCGAGGTCTTTCCGGCGCCCGTGGGCAGCAAGAGAAGCGGGCGATCCGCGATGCGCTCGCGCAGCATCTGGATCGCCCGCTGCTGGTAGTCCCGAAGCACGTGGTGCTAGAAGGGCGCCTCGTCGACGGCGGGCATCGTGCAGCCCGGAGGCACGTCATCGGCGCGCTGGTAGCCGCCGTGCTTGAGGCCCTTGATGTTGACCTTCAAGCGGTCACGGCCCTCGAAGTTGTCGACGACGGTCTCGATCCACAGGCGCTTGCCGACCAGACTGATCGGGTCCAGGTCGCCGGTGAAGCCGGGTTCGACGAGCGCGGCGAGCTTCTGCTTGCCGATGCCCCACCCGCCGCCGCCGAGCATGACGTTGTCGAAGAGGTTCCCGCCGCCGTCGACCCGCTCGAACTTGAGCGCGAGCATGTTGTCGCCTCCCCTGCTCGGCTTGGCCGTGCAGGAAACGATCTGCCAGAGGTCGACGCCCGGAGCAAGCGAGTCGTCGGGGCGGTTCATGTCGATGTGTACCACGGTCTAGTTCTCCTTCGGGATGTCGGGGCGGATGCGGATGGCGTCGGCCGTCTTGCCGAACGCGGTCACGGGGGTGGGGTAGAGCGTGATCTTCTTCCCCTTCCAGTTGTCGATCTCGTAGCCGTACAGGCCAGCGATGACCATGGCGTTGGTCTTGTTCAGGACCAGACGCTTCTCCTTGTCGGGTTGGCCGGCCCTGTCGGCAGCGGCCTGCGTCTCGACGAAGTACATCACGGGCTTCTTCTTCGTCGAGCCGTCGGTGGCGCGCAACTCCTCGTTGATCACGCCGCGAATGGTCAAGGTCTTGTCCTTGCCGTGCAGATCGACCGCCCCCAGGAAGAGGGACGGGAACATCAAGCGGATGTCCATGTGTGAGTCCTTGTTGTCGGTGTCGGTGGTCAGTCGGTGTTGTCGAGTCGAGTAATGATGATCGAGAGGTCTCCGTCGTAGCAGGAAACTTCCCGGACCCAGAAGTCCTCGGGCAGCTGACCGTCAAGCCCGAGTCCTGGCCAGTTCCCCTCGGCGTACCAGATGCGCGCGAGGAGTTGTTTCACTTCGAGGGTGACGATGACCTCGTTGATCACCACGTCACCACCTCCCCGCCCATCGTGAACTCGGCCTCGGGGCCGGCCGCCTCGCTGTCGGCCCACGGGGGCAGCGCCATCTGCAGCGCCGCGTTGTTTGCGACGCCGGGCCAGTGGTTGTCGCGGCGGCACTCGGCCAGACGGTCGAGGCAGCGGCGGTACACGGCGCGACCCACGGCAAGCTGGTCCTCGGTGAAGCGGTAGACAACCACGTCGTACGGGGCAGCCGACTCGACGACGATCAGCGCGGGCTGCTCCATGAGGATCACGCCGTTAGCCTCAAGCCCGTCGGCGTAGAAGGCCAACTGGGCGTGGTATCCGTACTTGACCGCGTCGCGCGGGAACCAGACGGGGCCGGCGTCGCGGGCCGACTTCAGGTCGGACAGGCATCCGTTGACGTGGTCTACACGGCCACGGCACGCGATGCCCGTGGAGTGGTCGTCCCACGTGACCGGCTGCTCGGCGAACCCGCCGACAATCATGCGACAGGCGACGGTGTCCTCCATCAGTGCGTTGCGCATGCCGACGACTCGCGAGTACATATCCGCGGGCAGGATCTCGACGCCAGCGTGGTCGGCCTCCCAGATGGCCTTCGCCTGCTTGCCGCCCTCGTACCCGTTCCTGATCGCGGTGTCGTCGTTCTGGCCAGCGTGGAACTTGGGCATGACGGCGTAGCGCAGGCGGAACTGGTCCTCCTCGTACACCGCCGTGTGCAGCGCGCGCCCGAGCTTGAGCGCGTCGGTGTCAGGGCGCGGGTTCGCGAGCATGTAGCGGTACATGCGCGGCGAGTGGCGCATGTACTTCAGGGTGGACCAGTTGACGGGGTCGTTGCGTTCGATCATGAGTGAGTCCTTCGCCGCTTCGGGCGTTGAGGTGGGAGCAGATCGTCAGTGGAGAGCCCGAGCGCACCGGCAAGCAGGGCCACGAGCCCTGCGCTCGGAAGCCGGCGACCGGCCTCGATGTGTCCGATGTGCCCGCGCGGCAGGCCCAGCACGGACTCGATGTCCGCCTGGGTCATGCCTGCCTCGATGCGCGCCTTGCGCACACGCTCTCCGACGACTGAATCCATGCGGACATGGTAAGGCCGGCAACACTCCCGGCAAGGGCCAGCCCTACGGATTCGTAGGGCGCTCAGTCCTGGCAAGGACTTACGTCGTACCCTACGGATTTGTAGGGTTGTGGTTGCGGTCCGCGGCGGGGGGTGTAGCCTGTACCCAGTCGCCGGCCAGGGACGCCCCGCCGCCGGCCGGCGGCCGAGGAAGCAGAGAAGGCGGCGGGGCTCACCAGATGGAGAACGCGATGTACGAGCAACTGAGGCTTGGTCGGGAGGCGCACGACGCGCACTGCTTCGTGAAGGGTGGCGTGCCGCCGGCGACCACCGAGATGAAGTTCTACGGCACCTGCTGCGAGAAGGGCGTGCTGATCAAGGAGCCGACCTGTGTCTGCGCCTACGTCATCTGCTGCCCGGACCACGGTCACACCTGCTTCGGGAGCCACGAATGACCACCACCATCCTGTCCGAGATCGAGGCCGATGCGCCAGCGCAGACCGATCTGCTTCGTCGCGCCGAAGAGCAGATCCGCAACGCGCGGCTGCACTTCGAGCGTGGCGCCGACTACTGGGGGCGGGCATTCATGGTGGACGCCGCGCGTCTGATCGAGGAGGCAAGCAAGTGAGCGACATCAACGAGCGTGCGCGGGAGAACGGTAACAGGGAGGGCGGGTGCCTGACCAAGCGCGAGTGGTTCGCTGGGATGGCGATGCAGGGGCTGCTGGCGAACCCAGACATGACCAATAACTTCAGCCCGGCCTACGACGCCGAACCTATGGCTGCTGACGCTCGACGCATGGCCGACGCGCTCCTGCTGGAACTCGCCCGGACGGAAGGGGGTGGGGAGTGACCACCCGCACCGAAGCCGCGCTGGCGCTGGCTGAGGCGTATCTGGCCTACGATGCCGAGGCCAGTGGGCACGACTCCGACGAATGGGACAAGTTCGAGCGATGCGTCGAAGCCTACCTAACCGCCACTCCCGACCACGCCGCCCGCACCAAGCCGCAGTCGGACCCGCTGGTGGAGGCGCGGAGACTGATCGCGGAGGACCGATGGGACACGACCACGATGCTCGAACTACTCGACGCCGCCATCGCCCAGCGCAAGGAGGAAGCATGACCACCCCGACCAATCTCGCGGAGGCCGTGCGGGCGTGGGCCAAGTGGTATCAGGCCAAGGTCATCTCCAGCATCATGGAGTCCTCGGACGAGGACGAGGCGCTGTGTGCCGCCCTCGCTGCCCACGACGCCGCGCAGAAGGGTGGGGAGCGGGTGACGTTGCATGTGGTTCGTACCGTCATGGGCCACCTGGAGGGCTGGGACCCGAGCGATCCGAGCTACCAGAGGAAGGACTCGGAGCTATGCGCGGTCACCTTCACCATCCCGCCCCGCCCCGAGATCCCGACTGTTGAGGGGGAGGTGGGGTGATGCAGCGGTACAGCCTGTTCAACCCTTTCCAGCAGGATTCTGTCTACATGGATGCGGACGGAGTCGGCCCCTACGTTCTGCACGCCGACCACGCCGCCGCCATCGCGGCCAAAGACGCGCGGATTGCCGAGCTTGAGGCAAACTACACGCTCTCCGGGATGGGCGCAGTCCTGGCGCAGAGGGACAATACCATCGCTGACCTACGAATAGAACTCGATGTGTGTCGCGGTGCGCTGGACGAGAAGCGCGAAGCGATGGAGGCCCTTGGTGAGGATGCCTGCGACTCAGACCTGTGGGCGACGATGAAGGGACAGCGCGACGCCGCCCGGGCCGAGCTGGCGAGGGTGCGGGAGGCGCTGGAGCCGCTGCGGGACTTCTACAGGATCATGCGCCGCCCGGCCCGCAAGCACACGTCGCAGTTCACCGACGACGAGCCCGCGCTGATGGATCTGACCACGCGGATCGACGCCGCGCTCGGTGGAGGTGCGTGATGGGCTGCACCGAACACGCCTACGACGGCATGGAGGTCGATACGGTCATGCGCCGCGTCTGCCTGATCTGCCTCCAGCCCGAGCCCACCATCACCCGCACCCGCTCCGAGATCGAGGCGGAGCTGCGGAATGTCGCTGAGTTCGCCGGGCGCTGCCCGGTTGGCGACGGTGCGGACTGGTATCAGGCCGTGGACGACCACATCACCGCCGCCCTCGCGCGGCTGGGAGGGGAGCGTGAGTGAGGCGATGAAGATTCAGCCGTGCCCGTGGTGCGGCGAGGCCGAGTGCCTGGCGGTCGTGGACGTATGCAGGCACGAACACGGCGGGGAGTGTCTATTCGCTGTGCGGTGCGAACCGTGTGGCGCGCAGGGTCCGTCCGCGTTCAAGGACTCGCACATCTTCGCCTGGAACCGCGTATCCGCCGCCGTCCACGGCAAGGAGCAACCCGATGCCGAGTAGCAACTGGACCAAGGCCCAGGTCAGGCACAAGGAGCCGAAGTGGTATTGGGTGCGCTGCAAGCACGGAATGTCACCGCAGCAAATGCACTACGAGCATGGGAAAACAAAGGGTGCGGAGTGCTGTGGGACAGCCCGCCCGTGGTATGGATTTGAGCGCACCCGCAACCCGATCCCGGAGCCGCCGAAGTGAACATGCGATCTGGATTCCTGCTCGGTTGCGTCGCCTGTACTACGGTCTGGGCGCTGACCGAGTTCGACGCGCCGTGGTACGCATGGGTGATAGTCCTACTCGTCGCGCTCCTCATCGGCCTTCTGTGGCTGCTGGAACAATCCCTGCCGAGGTGGCCCGGATGGTAACGATGAAGCACCTCCCCGCCCCCTTCCTGACCGGCCTAGCTGTCGGCATCTTCGCCGCCCACCACGACCGCCTCATGCCCGCGCTGGCGAAGGAGTGGCCGCTGGTGGCGGTGCTGGTGGGGGCTGCTGCGTGGAACGCTAGGAGCGCGTGGCGGCACAGGGCGGCAAAGGAGTGGTACGACTACGAGACTCGCTCGCGTGAGGGGTTGGCCGACTTCGCCAAGAGGATCAGCGAGTTTCCGCAGCCGACGTACAGCGCCGCCGAGCGCGAGGAGCAGCCGTGACCCCGGACGCCCAGATCGAACACATCATGCACACCCTCGACGCCTTCCTCGCGTTGGGCCAACTCTGGCTCGCGTTCGAGGTTGCGTCGTGGGCCATCGACACGATCCGCGACACCCTTACCCGCAGGAACATCAAGTGACCGACCACCAAGACCGCCTGACCCCCTCCGTCCTGTCCCGCATCCGCACGCTGCCCCCGCGTATGCGCGCCGCGATTCTGGTCCTGCTCGGCCTCGGCACCGTTGGCGGTGGCGTTGTGATCGTGCGTGACCGCCCGCGCACGGACCCGCCGCCCGTGGTCGAGCCGCCGCCGCCCCCGCCGCCCACCGTGGCGTGGCCGAAGATCGTCAGCGAGACGACCTCGACCTGGGGCACCTACAACCTCCAGCCCGAGAACACCGGCATCGCCTTCAAGGCGAGCGGCCCGCCGGTCGGGCAGATGGGCGCGATGGTCGGCCTCGCCAGCTACGGCAAGATCCACCAGGGCTACTCCATCACCGACTGCCTGTTCGCAACGACGCCGCCGCATACGATGCAATGGGGCATCCGGGCCTATGACGTGATCGACTGGACCGTGCGCCGCACCAAGTTCACCGGCCCCGCGCAGGAGCACGGCCTGTACGCGAACGCGCCCGGCGCGCTGCTCGTCGAGGACTGCGAGTTCTCGGGTTGGGGCGGCGCGGGAATCCAGGTCACGTTCCGCAAGGCCGATGGCAAGTACGCGGTCGAGAGCGTGGACCCGAGGCTGGCCGAGCACGGCGGGACGCACACCTACCGGCGCGTGTCCATCCACGACTGCGGCGATCCCGAGTCGGACCGCTTCGGCGCGTACCTGCTCAGCGAGCACGCGCCCGAGGTCAACTGGACGTACCCGGACGGGACCGTGTACCAGACGTACCGGCTCGCCACGCCCGTCGTAGTCGATGACTGCACGATCCGTGGCGGCAACCTGGACATGGACTACAAGGGCCAGCACATCCGCTCGACGCGGGGCCTGCTCGTCCAGCAGCGTCCCAGCCTGACCGTGACCGGCTCGGTGATCGACGTGCCGCAGCCGATGGACGGCTGGAACTCGCAGATCTGGGCCGTGGATCACGTCGTGCTGCGCGACAGCGAGTTCAACGGCGGGACCATCGAGATCCGTTGGGCCAAGTCGGTGACCATCGAGAACTGCACGGGCGACGCACGGGTGATCGTTGGTGGTGGCGAGTGGAACGTGTGGCCGATGAAGGACAAGGTGTACGAAGGTCCGATTACGGCGGACTGGACGTGGAGCGCACAATGACCCCCCCGACCGACGCGGAGATCCGGGAGGCGTTCGAGGCGTGGTGGCGCGAGCATCCGCCGCTGCCGCATAGCACCGACTACACCAGCACGCGCCAAGCCTACCTCGCCGCCGCCCGGAAGTACGGGGCCGAGGTCGAGCGGCTGCGATCCGAGTGTCGGCACGCGCATGAGCATGTGTTGGCGCGTTCCGAGCAGGTTGATGAACTCCAGCAGCGCGAGGACGAAGCGAACTGCGCCTTGCCTCCGGGCTACCGCGTGGACTCCGAGCACTCGCTGGCGGATCGGGTGCGGGAGATCGTGGCCGAGCGGGATAAGTGGAAGCACACCGCCTGCGAATCGGAGCGTATGCGCTTGGTCCCTGGGTGCGTCTCTACGGGCGTCACCCCCGACCCCCTCGCCGCAGCGAAGGACAGGGTGGTGGAGGCGGCGATGGCCTACTGGTCCCGTTGCGGTGCGACGCTCCGCATCCCGGCAGAGAAGATGAGCGACGTGGACTGGGAGCGCGAGGATAAGGAGAGGGATGCTGCGTGGGATCCACTCGACGCCGCCTGCGCCGCCCTCCGCGCCCTCCAGCAGCCGAGCGACCCGGTGCGGGAAGCGCGGGATATCCTGAACGTGTATGGCGCGCGCGGTCTTCCGGCAGACAAGGCTTTTCGCTGCCTGAGCCTCCTCGACAGCGCCCTGGCCGACAGATGACCAGCCGCGATCAACCCAGCTTGGCGCCGTGGGTCATCCTCGCCGTCTTGGCCGGCATCGCCCTAGCACTGATCGGATGTCACATGCAGGGTGAAGCGCGCACCGTACCCGTCGAACTCAACGAACCCGTGTGAGCGCATGTAGTTCAGGTGCGAGCGGTGCACTGGCGCGCCGTCGGGCAGCCGTACGCTGGCCCCAGCTACGGCTGTCCCCATTGTGCACTCGAACTCGTAGCCGTACCGCGCCGCCCAGTTGCGCGCGTCATCGGCAGCGCGTTCGAGACTAGCCAGCGCCGACCGCCACCGCTTGGAGCTTCGATCCAAGGTGAATCAGCACCTCCTTCCCCCTGGCCGACAGAACGCCGTCGATGTAGCCGCCACCGGCGGCGAGCTTCGAGTCCAGTTCGAGGATCGCAAGCTGCAGCAGCGCGGCCTTGTACCCGGACAAGTCGATCCACTCAGCCAGGGCGCCGGCCTCGACAGCGTTCGACCCGCCGATGACGGTGAGCACCGAAGCGATCTTCTCCAGGTCGGCGGGCTCGATCTCGCCCTCGTCGACCGCGGCCTGCGCCACGACACCAACCTGGGCGACAAGCGTGTTGCGCCACAGGATGAAGTCGGCATCGCTCATCTCCTCGATCTGAGCGACCTGAGACAGAGTCGTGCAGCCAGGAAGGATCAGCGCAGCGCCTACAAGTGCAAGCGCACCGATAAGCGCCACGACCAGTACACGTTTTCCGTAGCTCATAGGGCTTCCTTGTCAGAGACTAGAGTTTCGACAACCTTGAGCGTTGCGTCTGTGTTTTGCCGAAGGGCCTCCAGCACTTCACCGATGCGCATGTCGAGCGAGTTCATCCGCCCCTCCATGTATTCCTTGATCGCGGTCTGGCGCGTCTCAAGCGAGGCCATGATCTCGCGGTGATCGTCGACATCCTCGCTCATCTCGTCGAGGACTGTTTGCGTGTGCCGCACGAACTGAAGGTGTGATTCGATGATCCTGTCCGCGCGCGGAGCCGCCCAGCGCATGAATCGCCACAGGCAAAGGCCGATGAACAGCAGCATCACGACCGAGACACCGGCGCTGTCCAGGGCCCACTTCCAGAAATCAGCAGAACCAGGGCTCACGCGGATACCTCCGAAACTTTGACGGGTTCACCGCGTCGGCGGCGGGCTCTATTGCGAATGGCGTTCGTCGCCACGACGGATCCGGGCACGGACGCCGCCACCGCGGCGCCGATGATCTCCAGCGCGTACTGGCTCCAGAGCGCGCCACGCTTCTGCACCGTGTCGGCCACGCGCGCAACCTCGGCGCGGTTCTCGGCAAGGGCCACGCGCACCGTTCCAGCCGTCTCGTGGGCGCTCGACAGGCCGGCTTCGAAGCGGTCAAGGGCCACGCCGATCTCGGCCTCGCCAGCGGCGATGCGCTTCTCCAGTTGCTCCAGGTCGCCGCGTGTCGCGACGCAGCCGGACAGGACCAGACACGCCAGCAGAGTTCTCATCGCTCTTCCAGGGCCGTACGGTACATCGAGAGGAACGCCCTCTCTAGGGTCCTGGCTTCGTCATTTCTGCCGGCGTCCTTCAGGGCTTCGACCCGCTTCTTGATCGACTTGGCCGCCTTGTCCAGGCGGATCAGGCGTCGCTTGACCACCTCGACCCCGTCGCGGACCTCTCCCATCGTGTTCTCGACATCGCGGATCGCCGTGCGGAACTGGGCATCGACCTCGCGGGCGTTCGGGCCAGTCACGAACGAGCGCAGGAACGGCACGTCCCTGGCGTCGAGGTCACCGCCGGTCACGACCGCCTCGATGGTCCTGGTCACCCTGGTGGCGAACTGGCCGGTGCCGCTGCCGAAGGACTTCACGAGGTAGTCGACCGTCTCCGGGCTGACATCGAACCATCCCGAGCGCCGGCTGGATCCGCCGGTCCACTCGTTGATCTGCTGCATGGCCTTGGCCAGACCGGGCGAGGTGTCCGGCCAGACCGCCCAGGAGTCGGCCTTGCGGCCGTAGGTGTTGGGCATGATCGACGAGCCGGACCAGGAGGTGTTCTCGCTGACCTGGATGAACGGGTCGAGGATCGATGGCGCGACCGCCTGCCCGATGGTGGGCGTCGCTCCGAGCGGACTGAAGGCCTCGGTAGCCGCGGTGACGATCTCACCGAGCGCGTCGACCTCGTCCTTGCCGCGCATCACGCGCTCGATCTGCTGGCCCATGGCCCAGAACAGGTTGTAGCCCCAGCCCACAGGGATGGTGATCCTGTCGACCTCGACGCCGAGCACGTCGTAGGTGTCGGGCAGGAGCCACGTCATGTAGGCGTTGCGCTGCCACTCGCTGATCTCGTCGGCGCGGTTGTAATCGTCCTCCTCGCCCATCCAGTAGTTCCAGATCGCGTTCAGGACAGACAGCCCCACGATGCCTGCGGCCATCGCCGCCCCCCTGGGCGTGGCCACGGTCTTCATGACCATGCGAGACCCCTGCACGCTGGCGTTGAAGAACCAGTACAGGCTGTTGATGGCACCGGTCATCTCTCCGCGGCGGTTGAAGTCCACGGTGATGTTGCGGCTGAACGACGCCGCACGGGGCTTGGTCAGACCGGAACTCCTGGCTGCCGCGTACGCCGCCACGCGCGTACCGAACTCGACGGAGTCCTGCATGTCCATGTAGATGCCGCCGGCGAACTGCAGCGCGTCCACGAGCCGCCCGGTCGCGCGCATCTTCGCGAACGCTTCGAGCCGCTGCGTGTAGCCGATCTCGTCAGCCCACCCGGTCTGGCCGCCCTGCTCGCGCCACTCGCGGAAGATCTGGTGCCACTTGCCGTTGGGCCCAACCTCGCCGCGGCGCTCTGCGCGCAGGACTTCGAGCCCCGCCTTCATCGCCTTCGGCGAGTTCTTCATGATCGCCACCGCCTCTCCGATGGACAGTTCGACGCCGATCCTCGCCATGGCGGTCTGGATGTCCTTCGCCGCGTTGCGCAGCAGGAACTCCGGGCTGAACCGCGTGGCGAGCGCAGTGAACACACGGCCGATGGGGCCGAACACCCGCTCGATTGCCTTGGCGTCCTGGCCGCCGAGCTTCTTGAGCGCGCTGGTCAGGCGCTTGCCGTTCTCTCCCTTGAAGACGATGTATCGCGGCTCGCCGTTCTCGTGGTAGCGGTACTCGTACTCCTTGTTGCGTTCGAGTTGCGCGGCCCTGGTCGACTCCGCGCGCTGCTCCCACAGGTCCGGGTTGGGGTTCTCGGCAACGAGCTTGGACAGGGCCACGCCGACCCGGTTCTTCGCCGCCAGTGTGGCGACCTCCTCGAACTGCATGAAGGACCAGACGGTCGGGCTGCCGGACGTGGTCTTGCGCCCCTCGGCGCGCTTCGATGTCGACTTCGGCATCGAGAAGCCGGACGAGCGCAGGTACTTGGGAAGTCCGGCCTCGTCGTTCTCGGCGCTGCGCAGCGGCACGTAGTTCTCGCCAAGCTGCTGCACCCACTCGTCGCGGCCGACATCGGACAGGATGCCCGAGTCGACGCGCTCCTGCAGCGCCATCCGGTTGACCTCGTGGACGATGTCCGCGGCCTGCTTGTACCACTTCGCCTTCGGGTCTCCGTTGACCTGGGCGATGATGCGGTTCGCGTGACTGTTGGTCAGCGGGCGACCCTTCGAGTCGGAGCCAGATCCGGGCACCGACTCCAGGTCGAACACCTGCGGGTGCCTCGAAGCCATCACGGCGTTGCGGTCGAAGGCGTGCAGCGCGCGCAGGAAGTCGTCGAGGAGTTCAGGGTCGAGGCCGTGCTGGCGCTTCAGGCGGTTCAGCGCGTTCCACTTCAGGCGCGCCTTGCGCACGGTCTCTGCGCGCAGGCCAGGGAACAGTTCCGTCGCGAGCGCCGCGCTCGAATCGTCGGAGATCTTGCGGCCAGCCTTGGCGATGTCCCGCTCCGCGCGGGTCAACGGGTTGAACTGGTTGAGTAGGTTGCGCTCGACGGCTTCGAGGCGCGTCTCGTCTTCGGCGGTGAAGGTGGCGGCGGGGATGGAGTAGCGGATGTCCGGGTCCGCCGGGTCGAACGTGCCGCGGTTGCCGATGGCGGACTTGACCTGCTCGGGGCGGAAGGCGACCCAGTCGTCGCGGTCCACGCCGCCGTCCGTCGTGCTGTTGCGCACGAGGATGCCGTCGTAGTACTGGCTGGCGTGCTCACGGAACGCAACCGCGTCTCCATCGAACTCTCCGTCGATGTAGTCGAGCAGCTCTTCGTAGCCCTCAAACTCCATCGGCCTCTGAATCGACAGGTACACAGGCATCACCTGCGCGCCCTCGCGGTACTCCAGGTCCTTGTCCTGCGTGAACGATTCTGCAACGTACTCGGCGTTGCCTTCGTCGTAGTCGCCCGCCCATTGGCTCGGCGCCGCGAACCAGCTTCCAAGGCTGCCGAGCCACGCATTCTTCCGCTTGCCGAGTTTGGCCTGTTGCGTCTCGAAGATCGTGAAGCGCCCCGTGGTCCCGTGATAGGCAACCAACGGCTTCCCATCCTGGTCCACCACCTTCGAGCCACCGAACCACTGCCAGAACTTGGGCGAGTCGGTCGGCGGCGCGACGGAGTTCCTCTCCTCGCCCTCGCTCTCCAACTCCTCTCCGGGCCGCACATCGAGCCCGCGGTCGAGGTGTTTCTCGACGTAGGAACTGATCGAACCGCTCGTCTTCGCCCCGGCGTAGCCCGCCCGCTTGGTCGCGTCGATGATGTAGAACCACCGCAGCGCCTGCAGCGACGCCGGCGACATCTCGATCCCAAGCCGCGACTCAAGCTCCAGCTTGAAAGCGGTCGAGAACTCTTGGAACATCGCGTACTCGGGCGTGCTGGTGGGCAGGCCGTCCTTGCCCTCGCCGAACACGTCGCGGAAGTAGCTGCGGATGAAGCGCCCCTCCCAGATGTCGGTGGTGGTGTATCGCTCGTCGCCCAAGGAGTTCAGCGTGTACGCGCCGACCTTGGGTCCGAAGATGAACATGCGAGGCGCTACGGAGTTCTGGCCCGTTGCGGTCTTGACGATCTTGCGCACGTTGCCGACCGCCACACCGCCCGCAAAACCGAGTTCGCGGCGAAGCGTGGCCAACTCGGCGATGGGGACTTCCTCCTGCAGGTACGAGATGGTCCCGTCGATGCCCCGCTCGTCGAACATGTCGGCCACCATCTTGGCGGTGCGGGCCTTGTGCGGCCCAGTCGACGCGGAGTAGCCCAGCACGTTGCCACCGGGCGCCCACGCTGTCGCGCCGCGCGCAGTGATGCGCAGGCGAAGTCGGTTCAGGTTGCCATTGGCGGCGTACTCGCGCAGAGTGCGGAGAGCCTCGCGCACGTTGAAGTCGAGTTGGGTGCCAGGGCTCAGGAGGCCCATCCACAGCCGCAGCGCGACGAACAACTCGGGCCGGTCACGCACCTCTGGCATGGACCGCTCAACCGCGGCGCGGGTGCGCTGCCAGTCCTCGCGGTAATACTGCAGGAACTGCGGGCTGGAGACCAGGAAGCCGTGGATGTCCTCAACGGCCCGACGCGCCGCCTCGCGGAAGTTGCGAGTCGACGGCTTCAGCAGCTTCTTGGTGCGGGCCAGGGCGGGCGCCCAGACCTTGTGCAGCCAGCCGTCTTCGCGGTTCCGCTCCCCTGCCCACGTGGCGAGAGCGGACTCGATGGGGCCGAGACTTAGCTCGGGCCGGCGGGGCCCCGTCGCGGAGCGCGCGGTCCCCGGCTGCGCGCCGGCCTCACCGAACCCTTGGGCGGCGTACTCTTCGTAGACGGCCTGGAGGGGCTCGCCGAGCCGACGGTCCAGCCGCGCGAGTAGATCGGATCCTCCGGGCCAGCGAGAGGCTTGAGACGCGATTGCTTCTTGGTATCGCTCGCCATTGGGGTGATCTTGCCAGGGGTTCTCGTGGTAGAAGGTGTCGGCGTTGAACGGCTTCGCATCGATGTTGCCTACGGCCGACGCCACCGACAATGCGAGGCCGTCCCGGATTTCCGGGGTGACCGAAGGATCGAACGCCAAGTGTACCAGGGCGAAGCCGTCCTTGGTCGGGTAGAAAGCGAAGTCGCCAGCCCGGTCGCCCAGGGCGGCGAAGATGGACTCGATCTGCTCCCTCGTGGGAGGCATGCCCATCTCGTAGTCGAACCCGCGCAGGGCCCCCGCCGCATTGGGCGCGTAGCCGGCGACTGCCTCCTGGTAGGTGTAGTAACCGCGCAGCAGTGCGTACAACTCCGCGGCCTCGCGCGAGGGGAACCCCGACACTTGGTCGGCGGGGTTGTACTCCATCTGCCCGGCGCTGTTGCGGTATGCGCTCTCCGAGGTCAGATCGACCCGCGGCTCGGCGTTGATGCCAAGCGCGCGCATCTCCTCGCCAATGATGTCCTCGCCGGTGTCCGGGTTCACGAAGACGCGCGACACGCTTGCGTGGAACGCGGAGCGCGCCGCGGGGCTTGCGATCTGCAGCCAGCGCAGGACGTTGCTGTTCTTGCCGGGAATGTTCTCGGTGCTGGCGGCGGCTACCGGCGGCACGCTGTAGCGGATGTCGTCGCCAGCCCAGGTTCCGGCGTTGTGGATCGACTTCGCCTGCGAGGGATTCAGCGCGACCCAGACGCGGCGCAACTCTCCCGTCTCGTGGTCCTCCTCGACCATGCGGGCCCCATCGAAACCGGCGCGCACCATTGCAGCCCGCAGCGTGACGCCGTTGTCGTCGTCGAACAACTGCCAGAAACGCGACGGCTGCATGTACTTCATGGCCGACGTGATGTCGAACCCGGCCGCCTCGATGGCCTTGTAGTCGGCGTCGCTCTCGTTCTCGTCGAGGTAGAGCGGTTTCTGGATCGAAAGGTAGAGCGGTTTGATTTGCGAGCGATCACGAACCGGACCGCCCGCTCTATCTCCGCGCATGAACGGGCCGCCCGCGAAAAGCTCCGCGAAGCCCGCCTCCTCCGCGAAGAACAAGAACGGGCGCTCGACGGTGTAGTTGCCGAACGTGCTTGAGACGTGGCCGGCCTTGTTCGGGTCAAAGACCGTGAACTCGTCGACGCCGCCCCAGTAGACAGTCATCGGCCGTTCGGGGCTCGCGTCGCGGGAGCTAACGCGCGGCTCGATGACGTGGCTCTGCCCGAACCACCGCTTGAACGCCATCGACTCGACCGGCGGCGCCGGCGAGAACCGCTCATCTTCCCCAGCCTCCCACCGCTCGATGGCGCGGTCGGCGCGCGTCTGCGGGCGCTCCTGTCTGCGCGTGGTGGCGGCACGCTGCCCCTGCACCGGAGCCTGTCGCTCGGCCGTGCGGGCGAGCGCGCCCATGCCGGCCTCGCGCAGCGTCGACGCGATCCTGCGCACGTCCTCGGGCGCGAGGTGCGTGACAGACAGGGCTTCGCGCGCCGTGTCGAGCGAGCCGGTCTCCAGGGCCTGACCCATGAGCCTGTTCGCCTTCTGACGCGCACGCTTGGTCTGCGCCGGCGTGCCAGGGACGTAGGGCGGGATCTGGCGCTCGCCGTACAGGTCAGCCTGCCACCGGTCGACCGCTGCGCGCTGCTGGGCCTTCTGGGCGCCGTAGTCCGGCTCGGCCACCGGCGCGGTCTCCGACTCGGGCTCGACCTTGGTCTCGGGCTCGACGACCTCCTCGGCCTTGACCTCGGTCGCGGTCGCGGTCGCGGCCTCGGTCTTGACCGGCGCCTGCTGGCGCACCGTCGGCGCGTTGACCACGACGCCGACGAGCTTCGACAGACGCTGCGCCATGTCCAGCGCGACCTCGGGCGCCGCCTTCTCGAAGTCCGTGCGCCCCACCTCGGCGGCGAGTTCCTCGAACTGCAGGGCCACCGGGCGCCACTCCAGCCCCAGGCTGCGGGCGGCTCGCCCGAGCCACTCGATCAGGCGCCGGATGTACGGGTGGCGCTTCCCGTGCTTGCGCGCACCGTTCAGCATCCGCTCGACACGGTTCTGGTTCAGCAGCGCCCACGACGTGAACGCGACGACCTCCTCCGCGGCCTGGGCAACTCCCTCCTCGCGCGCGAGGTCGATGCTCATATCGGGCAGGCCGGCCTTCGCGCGCTTCTCAGCCTGATAGGCGCGGAACGCTGCCATCAGGTCGGGATACGCGCGCTCCAGTTCGGCCCTGGTCTCCAACCATTCCGCCGGTGCGGCGACCCTGGAGTGGTGCCCGAGCAGTTCGTGCGCGAGCACGTGCACGCGGCGCTCCTGATCGGACATGCCCTTGTCGACGATGACCGTCCTGGTCTTCGGGTCGTACCACCCATCCGCCGGCAGGGGGGCGTCGCCCTCGACCTCCAACACCGTCGCCCCGAGGAGCCCGTCCTCCTTCGCCCGCGTCGCCTTCTGGGCCACAGCGGCCGCTGAAGCGGCATCCATCCCGGCCTTGATCAGGGCCTTGACGAAGCGCGGCAGCGAGGGGTGATCGCCAGCGGGCTCGGCGGCCGGCGCCGCCTTGGCCTCGCCGCTGACGATCCAGTCGACCGGGACGGGCTGGGTCTCGGTCCCACCCGGCGCCCGGACCACGGCGGTGTCGCCGTTGATCTCGACGATCTCGGCGTCGAACTCGCCGGCCGGACCCTGCATGGTCCCCTCGGGCACCCGGATCTTGACTGTCTGGCCGGCCTCGGCCCGTGCCTGGGGCGCCTGGGGCTCGCTGGCCGCCTGGGCTGCCCTGAGACGAACTTCGCGGCGAGCCAGGGCCTCGCGGTGCCTCTGCTTCCTAGCAGCGCCTGCGAGGCCTGAGAAGGCCGTGGAGAGCACGCTGCCGACGATGGCCCCCGCGGCGGCGTTCTCTCCGTAGCTGCCCAGGCGGTCGAGCAGGGCGATCTCCTGGTCGAGGAGGTTCTCCCTGACCGTCTTGTCCTCCAGCAGCGCCTGGAGCGCCTCCTGGCCGCCCTCCTCGACGCCCTCGATCACGGCGTCGATGATCGCGTGCTTGACCGACCCCCGCGTCGCCCGGTTCAGGCGCCCGAACATGCGGCCGAACGGCACCAGTTCGGTGGCGCCGATCCCCAGGCCCAGGCCGAACGCCGCCATGGCGCGCTCCTCGGCCTCGCGCGGCGACATCTCGCCCTTGGCCACTTTCTCGGCGAGGACCATCTCGGCCTCGGTCTGCATCGCGGCGCCCTCGGAGAGTGCACCGGTGATGCCGGTGGAGGCTGTCGCGCCGACCGCTCGACCAACACCCGCGAGGCGGCCCAAGCCACCCCCGGCAATGCCCATGGTCGCGAACCCTACCGCGGAACCGCCTGCGCCAGACAGCGTCGTCAGGAAGGTGTCGTCGTACTTCGGGTTGGCGAGGGGCAGGTCTTCCTGCGCTAGCTGCGCGGCGCCCTTCAGGATCGGACCGAACGTGTCCGACCCCAAGTTCTCGGCGAGGCGACCGAGGCCTTCGGCAGAGCCGAGGATGGGCGCGGCGACCGAGGCCTTGAACGTGTTCCAGCGACTCTCGACCGGGCCGAGTTCCTTGGCCTCCTCTTCGCGCTTCGCACGCGAACGACGACGATTCTTGCTGACCTTCGGCTTGATCGGCGAGAGGCTGTACTTCGACCAGGGGTCCGGCTCGCTGTTCTCGTCGAGCTTGGCCTCCTCGGCTTCGTGCAGACGCTTGGCCTCGGCGTTCGCATCCTCTACAGAGTTGAACTTGCCGAAGTGCTGGCCGGTCTTGCGGTAGCGCGCAATCGCCTGCTCCTCGGTCAACTGCTCGCCGTCGACGACGGTCGGGATCAGCACCTCTCTGCCGTCCTCCTCGAACGACATGGTGCGGATGGTTGACGTGGATCCGTCCGCGTTCTTCAGTCGCTTGAACGACTGCGCGGAGTCGATTGTGGCAGGCTCTGGCTCCTGCGCAATCGGCGAGAGGTTGTACTTAGACCAGGGGTCAGTTCCTTGGACCACTGGGCAATGCCTTTCGCTTCAACGCTGCCTCGTAGGCCTCGATGTCCTTCTCGGTGATCCCGTTCTCCCTCAGAGCTTTCCACACGTCCTCGTCGGTGCCGCCGCGCGCACCAACGGCCTTCCTGACGTAGTCGATGTACTCCCCCGCAGAGACCTTGGGCCCGCGCTTGCGGATGTGCATCTCGCCCTTCGGTGCGCGCTCAGCGCGGCCCATCGGCGTCGCCAGATTCGCGCCACCCGCGTCCGCCCCGGAAGCGGGCATTGGCTTCGCTAGATCCATTCCGCGAGCATCCACCGGTCTGGCGGGCATCGGTTCCGCCAGATCCGCGCCCTTGCGCTCACCGCCACCGCCCCACTCGCCGAAGATGATCTCGTTCAGCCCGCCGGGATCGGGGATTTGGCTGTCCTCCACGCCGTCCCACACGAGGTTCCTGCGGCCAGCTTCCTCCCTGACGAACGTCGGCAGCAGCGAATCGATCCGCTCCTCAACCTCGTCGACGGTGAGCTTCCTCTCGACGCCGTCCTCGACAGTCGTCGCCTCGGTCGCAAGGTATCGACGCGCCTTCTCTCTCGCGTCGGAGATGATGCGCGACTTGCGCCACTCGGGAGCTTTGCTCCACTGGCCCGGAGCCTCCATCTCCTTCTGCGGATCAGGCGTCGGATCGCCGTAGACCTTTGCCGCCAGATCGGACACGACCTTGCGCGGATCGGCGCCCCACGACAGCGCGAGCATGGCCTGAGCGCCGTACCCGGCCATGTTCTGCGGGAGTTGGCTGGCCAACTCCTGAATCTGGGTCATCGCCGCCTTCTTGTTGGCGGCGGTCATCGCCGCCTCGTCCGCGGCGGACCTGATCTGCCCGATGACCCCTGCGACCCTCTCAACGGAATCCGGGTCCTCGTCGAGCATCTCCAGCGCCTGCTGGACGCGCTCGGACATCTGCTGTGCGGCGGCCTCTCCGAGTTGGCCAGTCTCGACCATCTCGTTCAGCGCGGTGATCGCCGAACTGCCCGACTTGACCACGGCGTCGTACTGCTTGCGCTTGGACCTTTCGGCAAGCGCGGGGCCGTACTGCTCCATCAACGCTTGCGCGAGGCGAGGATCTTTTCTCGCTGCGATCTTGAACGCCTTCGAGAAGGCGTTGCGGTCGGCGACGGTCTCGTCGTCCTCACCTCGATACCACCGCTTGATCGCCTCCTCGTCGTTGTCGGGGCGCAAACGCGACTTGATGTCCTCGATCTCGCCGACCGCCGTGGCGTAGGCGTTGCGTGCCTCCTCGTCGCGCTTGCGCTCCTCAGCCTCTCGACGGTCAGCGTTTTCGAGCGCCTGCGTACGGGCTTCCTGCGCAGCAATGTCGGCCTTCCCCTTGCGGTAGGCCTGTCCACCCATCGCGGCCTGTCCCGCGCCGGCAAGTGCGTCGAAGAAGGAGGGCATTTTAGAAGATGCCGCCCAAGAAGTTGCCGAGCTTGGTTCCGCCGAGATTGTCGAGGAAGGACTCGACCCCGAAGCCGACGGCTTGCCCGTCGTACGGCTGGACCTCCTCGAATCCCCGACCCGCTCCGCTGTTGAAGAACGTCGACGAGTACCCAGGGCCGTGCCCGGTGTTCGCGACGACGTACGCCATCATGTCGCGCGCGGACTGATCTTCGATGCCAAGGTTGCCGCGCAGCAGCGAGTCCATGACCTGGGTCTCCTGCATGTCGAGGTCGCTGAGCATCGACCCGATCTGCGCATCCACGTCGGCGAGCGACTGTCCGACTTGGTAGTTGACGCCGGACGCCGCCTGCTGACCGAGGGTCGAGCCGTACAGGCCGCGACTCGCCATGCCCTGCTGCACGTCCGCCGAGGCCTGCTTGCCCTGCGCGCGCATAGTTCTCTTCGCGGCCCTGCCGCCCCTGCGCACATCGCGTCTCGCGCTCAGGAAGCCGCCCTCGGCGTTCTCCAAGAGCTTCCGCATGTACTCCTCGCGGATGCCGAACATGCCTCCGCGAGCCTGCATTCGCCCGAACGCACCGCCCTGATCGTGCTCGTCCCAGAGGCCGAGGATCTTGTCGCCCCGGTCCAGCGCCCGCGCGCCGGACCGCTTCGCCTCTTTCTGCGCGTTGTAGTTTCCGATGGCGCCAATGCCTGCGCCGATTGCCGCTTCCCACATGTCAGTAGACCTCCAGTAGTGCGTGGCGCAGCCAGATGGAAAGGCTGCCGCTGACCGCACCGTGCTGCACCGTCACCGCCAGTGCGCGTGCCTGAGTCATGTCGATGGTCGTCGACCCGCTCGACGAGAAGTGACGGTTCTGCGCGAACGGGTTCGAGTCGATGTCGCCGAGGCCGGTGGTGGTCGCGGCGACGTTGCCGAGGCGAAGGTGCCCCCACATCTCCTGGTCCGACGACGTGCCGAGCGACGCCAACACGATCTCGATCTGGAACGGCCGGATGGCCGGGTCGTTCGTGATGCCGGTGATGGCGTCGTCGTAGAGCGTCGTTCCGCCGAGTTTCACGCGCAGCGTCATCTGGCGCGCGAGCCCGGAGTCGTTGAGGTACTCGCCCAGCAGCCGCAGCCGCACGGTGCGCAGGTCGATCAGCGTGTATTCCGGCAGCGTGTAGGTGTACAGGGTCCGCTCGGTGTTGTCGTTGACGATGGCGTCCGCCGCATTCGTTGACGCCTGCCTGTGGAGCCCCCACGCGATGGGTGTGCCAAGACCGATGCCGCGCCCAGCTTCTTGCAGTTGCTCGGCGCCGGCAGACATCACCGTATCGAGCAGCGACGCCTGCCCAGGATCGACCTCTAGCTCTCCTGCCGTTCCGACGCCCAGCCCGTCGCCGGCCGACTTCGGAGCGCCGGCGCGCATCGAGGCCCGGTACGAGCGCGGGTCGTTGGGGCCCTTCGCGCCGATGCCGAAGTCCGCGAGCCCCCTGGGGATGCGGTTCTTCAGTTTCGATGTCAGGGGGTTGTTGGCCATCAGAACGCTCCAGCCCGGATCTTATCTCCCTGGCCAACGGTCAGCGAGATCGACTCCACGGTGAATCCGCCGCTCTTGTCCGAGTTCCTCAGGCGGACCCAGGCCGCCTGCCCCTTGGCCCGCACGGACGCCCGAGCGTTGGCCCCCGAGTAGAAGACCCCCGACGCCGCCGGGTTGACGAGGTCCAGGTCGGGGCGGTGGGACGTGTAGACCTCCCAGGCGCAGTCCCCGTCCGTCCCCATCGAGGCCCAGATGTCCCGCACGCGGATCTCCGAGACGCCGTCATCGGCGACCAGCGGACCCATGGTGGCGTAGGCGTCGATCCCCGAGGTCGTCGAGGTCCCTTGGTCGACGGTCGCCGTGCGGTCCATGTAGCGCACGTATCCGTCCTCGCTGCCGATCAGGATCGTCCTGTCGTCGGGGTCGTCGGCGTCGAACACGCACGCCGCGGTCGGCTGCACATCGGTGTCGGCGAACTTCCACGGCCAGAACCCCCCGTGCTTCACCGACACGAACCAGTGCTCGACCTCTGCGCCACCAACGTCGAAAGGCATGACCATGACCAGGACGCCGTGATGCTCGTGGTCGTACAGAAGCTGGACGTAGTAGTCCTCCAGGTTCACGTCGACGAGCCGCCTGTCGATGCGGTCGCGGCCAATGTTCTTGATCTCGCCGCCGTACGGATTCATCGCGTACAGGCCGCCGCGCGAGCCGAAGAAGTACACCTCGCCCTGGGGGCCAACGCACCAGCAGCGGCCGAACGAGCCGCCGATGCTGCTCGTGACTTGATCGACTGAGCCGCCGGCGGCCGGATCTCCGCGCACAAGGCTGATCGTGTGATCACCGAACAGGATCAGCAGGTCGTTCGAGTACGGACACATCGAGTTGATGATGTCCGCGACACCACCGATCTGCGGCATGGTCGTGATCGTCACAGCCTGGATCGAGGTCGGCGTCGGCGGGAACAGGTCCCAGTTGCGCGGGTCGCCGGACGCGCTCATGTGCAGGAGGTGCCGGTTGTCGGGGTCGCCCGACAAGCACGCGCGACCGTTCCAGAACTCGATCAGCGAGCAGCGCAACGGGATCGTGCCCGACGTGGTTGACAGCCACTTCGTCACCTCGTCCTCGACGGGGTCGTAGACGAGGTTCGACTCTCCGTCGACGATGAACAGTTCCGAGAACGCGCTCGCCATCTGGACGTACCTGGACGCCGATGCGATGACGCCACTGCCACCGGTCGGGACGACAGGGGCTCCGACCGGCGACTTCACAAGGCTGGTGCCAGCAGCGCCGACGACCGTGACCGAGCGTGTAGACCCACCACTGGACTGCGACGTGACCAGTCGGCGCCTCTGGTAGTCGGTGCCGTTCGACGCGATGTACAGGAACTCAGGCACGACCGGGGGCGTCGTCGAGTTCTCATAGTTCGGGTTGACCGGCGGAAGCGCCAGACCGAACACCGGGTTCGATGTGTCGTTGGCGACGCTGGACACCAACGTGCCCGGTCCCGCGGCGCTGAACGACTGCACCTCGTCGATGCCAAGGACGTGGATTGACATGGGGAACACACAGTGGATCGTCTCGAACTCGTCGATGGCGATGGGGTTGCAGTCAACGAAGACCGCGCCCACCGGGGTGTTCTTGCTCCACACCGATGACACCGTGCTGCCGTTGTCCGTGAATCGGCGCACCCAGACGTTGTCGCCTGCGTGCCCGTACCCGGTCGTGGCCACGATGTTTCCGCGTACACGCACGTTGGATCCGATGCCGCCGCCAAGCGCACCAACGGTCGATTGCAGCGTCCAGACAGTCGTCGCGCCGTCGGGGCTGTACTTGCGGCACCACTGATCGACAACGCCGCCCGTTCTGGCCCATGAGACGTAGATGTTGCCCTCGTCGCCGACATCGATTCCGCCAGCACTGTACGCGGTGCCGCCGCCGGTTGAGATGTCGAACGAGACGACGGCCTCGGTGGGCGCGACGGAGTCGTAGATGTTCTCGAACACGCGCACGCGCAGATCGCCAGACCCAAGTTCCTCCAGCGTGTACAGGCGACCGTTTTTCACGGCGAGTCCGTACACGGCGCCCGAGTTGTGCGGGGCAGCGCCGTTGTCACGCAGGGACCACGCCAAGGTGTGCTCGTTGTCCGGGCTCAACTCGTAGCGGATGATCCTCCTTCCGCCTGTGTTCGTGCCGGCGATGCCAACGAACACGTTGTCGAACTCGTCTACGAAGACAGGCTCGACATAGTTGTTCGCGCTGACCTTGGTGACGCTGATCGTCGAGATCAACGACAGGTCTGCGTTGTAGCGGTAGATCACGCGGCCGCCGCCACCGGTGGGCCTCGTCGTCGCGTACAAGTCCCCTCGGGGACTCGACACGATGCGGTAGCCGCCACCGATCAGCGGGGTCGGGTTGTCCGACGCATCGATGTCCGTGATGCCCGTGCCGATGTTCGAGAAGTCCGTGGTCAGGTCGTTGAACGTCACCGTCCCGAGCGCCTTGACCTTGTTCGCCCCGTTGAGCGCGGCGTTCGTGCGCTTCGTGAACCCAGGCCGCGACGAAAGGCGCGACCGTCCGGTCGCCTTGTCCGTCGACATGACGTTCTGCGCGTCGCGCGCGAACCCAGGCTGCGCCTCGCTGAACGCGGAGTCCTCGGACACCCCGTTGAGCGGCGGGAACAGCTTGATCGTCTGCATCAGGGCAGGTCCGCTACGGTGCCCTGCCCGGACCACCACGACATGTCGGACCAGGATCCGACCTGTTCCGCGCCGCCCCTGCCCGTGTAGCCGAATCCGGGCTGAGCCAGCGCGTCGTGGGCCTTCGCATCGAAGAACGTCGCTCCCGTGCGGATCTGCGCCATGCGCTCTCCGACGCTGCCGGACTCCTCGGACTCGTACCCCTTGGTCACCTCGCGCAGGATCTCCGTGTAGAGCGGCTCGATCCAGACCGGGATACTCAGGATGTCCGAGTCCTTCTCGCGCGGGCGCCAGCCCACGCTGTAGCTCACCGTCAGGAAGTTCGGCGCGCCGGTCGTCGGGTAGGGCCACAACTCGATGCGGTGCTGCTGCGCCCCGCCGCCGACCTTCAGGTTCTCCGCGGCGAACACCGCGCCAGAGTACGAGCCGACCACGGGCACAGTCTGCACCGCCCGAAGCTGCAGCAACTCCTGCTGGGTGACGAACCGGAACGAGGTCGTTCGGCCCTGAGTCGGCGACACCGCGCGGATGTGGCCGCCGTAGTCCGAGGGCAGCGGCACCGCGCGGTTCGCGTTGATGGTCACGCCGATGCCGGTCTCGTTCGAGTCCGAGATCGACTCCTTCAGCCGCACGCCGTTGTCGTTCAGCTTCTCCTCGATCACCACGTCGCGCAGGTCGGCGCCAGAGCCGCCGTCCGTGATCGTGAGCGTGTCCCCAGGGTAGTGCGTGTACCCCTGCGCGATGCTGGTGCCGGCGAGCACCTTGGTCGACGCCGTCCACGTCGCACCGGTGAACGACTGCGGCACGCGCACACTGAGTTGCACGGGCGGGATCTGCGCCCACGCCCAGGTGCGCATCGAGAGCAGGCGCCAGCCCGCCTCGTTCACATAGTCACGCGCCGGGAGCCCCGTCGTGCCATAGCCAGCATGGCGCACGACTTCGAGGGCTCGACCGACGGTGTAGACCATGAGTGTGTTGGCCGGGGACCGGGCTCATTCGTCCCGGTCCCCGGCGTGCGTGGACTAGCGGTCCTGCATCACGAGGATGTAGTCGATGGTCAGGACCATCGTGCCGACGCCGAGCGCGAAGCCGGCGAACAGCTTCGGCATCAGGGTCGTGGCGTCCGTGGGGAGGCCCGACTCGACGACATCGACCTTGGAGGGGCCGCTGCCGTCCTCCAGGTCGATGAAGAAGATGAGCTTCGAGTCGCTCATCTGGAAGGCCAGACGAACCCAGCCGTTGTTGGTCAACTGCTTCGTCGTCGCCGTCTCGGTGGCGTCGAGGACGGTGCTGATGAAGCTGGACCCGCCCTGACGCATGAAGCCGACGCGGTTCGTGGCCCCACCGATGGGGGCCACGTCGCCGGGCGTGGCGAGGCCAACGAAGAACTCGCCGTCCGCCACCGTGGCGTTGTTGATCCGCACGCGGGTCTCGAAGTAGAGCTTCTTGCCGGGCCCAGGCCCCGAGAAGCCGGCGCCGTTCGGTTCGATTCCGGTCTCACCGGAGGTCGCCGGGCTCTGGATGACGATGGCGCCGCCAGCCACGTTGTCCAGGCCCGAGACCGCACCGGGCGTGCCGCCGACCAGCGTCTCGAACCACAGGCATTCGTCGAGCGTGGCGTTCCCCGAATAGGGGATGAAGTCGTCGAACAGAACGATCTTGTCGGGCGGCCCCCAGGCGCCGGGCACCGGAACGTTCCACATGTGAAGGGTCATATCTGTGTCTCCTTGTGCTCTGGGCCTAGACCGAGGCGACAGCGTCGGTCGCGGGGCCAACGATGACGTGACGCTGCAGCGCACGCGCCGGGACCTGATACCACGTGTCGCAGTACTGCACCCACGTGAACGGCTGGTCGCGGTGACGCAGCGGCTCGTGCTTCTCCATGTACCGATCCACGTGGAACACGGGGGTCAGGTAGTTCAGGTTCAGCATGTAGAAGCGGGGACCGCGGTTCTCCGCGTTCGTGTCCATCTCGGAGACCGGGGCCGAGGTGGCGGTGTCGTGCGGGTACAGCGGCGCCGTGTCGAGCGTCGAGATGCGCAGCACGTCGATGCCCGAGTAGGCGGGCATGTTGACCGCCGGGTCGGAGTAGTTCGCGAACGAGTCCTGCGACGCGCGGAGGTGAGCCTTGTAGCGAGCCTCGCCGTGGATGCTCGCGCAGATCACCTGCTTGTTCATGACCGAGTTCTCGAAGTACTCCGTCTTCGTCGGGGGCGGCACGAACTTGGCCAGGGCCCAGCCGCGGTCCATGGCCTGGAGCAGCGTCTGGTTCGTGGCCGAGTAGCCCACCCAGTTCGGCTCCGCGATGTTGTCGTAGCGGACGCCCTGGCTGGGGCTGAAGGTGTCGTACCCGGCGGCCGGCAGAGCCTGACCCTGGCTCGCCGGCGCCCACTTCGTCTCGACCACGGGGTTGATGCTCTGCTTGGTCGTCCACACGGTCTTGCCCGTGGTCGAACCGCCCGTGCGCGAGTAGAACAGGCCGTAGCCCCACTCGTTCACCAGCGCCGGGATCGAGTACGGCTTCTTGCCGTCCTGCGATTCCATGTCGGCCGTCTCGGGCACGGCCCACAGGGCGTTCTCCATGCCGTTCAGCATGGAGGTCCACATGCGCTGCTCCTTGGCGTACTTGAGGCGCTTGTAGACTTGGTGACGCGCCGCCGTGGTGAGGCCGCGCGGGACCTGACGCAGGATCTCCTGGTCGGTCCACGACATGTGGTCCACCCCGAAGCGCCACTCCGCGACCCAGCTTGCGCCGGTCTGCGGGTTGGTCGGGGTCAGAACCTCGTTGGGGTGGTAGTTCTGGTACGTCGACTGCTCGTCGAACAGAACCTCGTCGCGGATGTCCGCGCCGCCTTGAAGCGTCATCGCCGCCTCGCCGCCGCGGAGCATGCGGCCGAGCAGATAGGTCTGCTTGACCGCTTCGTTGACGATTTCCTCGGGGCCCGTCAGGTACGACGGGCCGGTCAGACGCATGAACTGCGTGTATGTACTCGGTGCCGAAGCCATCTCTGTCTCCTGTTACCAGCCAGACCGCGCGCTGATCTCAGAGTCCGTCTCGCCGTTGTCGAGGCCGCTCAGCACGGCTTCCAGCCTGTCGTCCAGGCTCATCGACACCGCCGACTTCGGACGCTGCGACGGGGACGACATCCGCCCCCGAGCGCGGGCCGTGGCGCTCATCTCGGACTGCTTACCCCGACTGGACATCTGCTCGTCGTAGAACTCGGCCTTGGCCGCGTCTTCGAGCGCCGACAACATGTTGTCGTGCACGCCCGAAGCCAGATTGGCCTGGACCCGACGCTCGACTCGCTTCAGTCCTTCACGGGTCGCGAGTTGAGGGAAACGATCCGTCAACTCGGCCGCGGTCTCCTTCAGCACCAGTTGCATCAGGATCGCGTCGCGCCGGCTGTCGCGTTGTTCGCGCGCATCCAGGCGACCGATCAGCGGTGACACCAGTGCCTCCAGACCTTCCCGCAGCACCTCACCTCCCTCGTCGTCGAGGCCAAGGACCTCCGAGAGCTTCGTGTGCACCGCGGTGAGGTCAGCCCGAGTCGTGGCTTCGGTAGGTTCCGACTCGGGTTTCTCCGGGGCGTCAGTCTCGGTTCCCTTGCTCCGCAACTGCTGGAGTTCGGTGATCTTGCCATCGGCGTCGCGCTGGATCTTCGCAAGCTGCGAGCCCCAAGCGACGACCTCCTCGCGCGACAGCCCCTGCACGACGGCACTGGGCGTCTTGGCGCGTCGGAGCGCACGAAGCGCGTCCTCGTAGTTGGCCTCCTCCTCGGGCGTCGCGTCGACATCCTCCGCGGGCTCGGCCTTCGTCTCGACCTCCTCGGCCTTCACGCGCGGCGGGTCCTTCGCCAGCGGCGCCTCCATCTCATCCTCGCCGTCGGGCGCGGACTCCAGCTTCGCCAGCGCGGCGTCGTCGCTCATCTTCGGAGCGCCAACCGCCTCGCGCAGGGCATCGAACGATTCCAGGTCAGGTCGTTGTTCGGTCATGTCGTCGCCCCCTTAGAGTTCCCCGTACCGCATGTCCAGACCTTCCTTGTGCCGTTTCTTGGCCTCGTATTCGCGGATCTCCCGCATGCCGTTGAACCGCGGTTTGCCGTTCTTCGGGTTGTGCGCCGGGGCGTCGGGGTCCCAGCGCGGAAGCTGGTGGGATTCGAACACCCGGCTCTGCATCATCCTGCTCGTGGCCCCGCGGACCAGGACACCCTCAGTCCCGACCACCTGGGAGCGGATCTCGGCCATGTCGGGGCCCAGGTGCACCAGCCTGTACCGGACCCCGCCCTCGGTCACCGTCAGCGGCACCTTGGCGTCGTCCGGCAACTCCACCGGGAGCGGGATACCGTCCGCCGACTCGTACCTGTGCACCCTCACGCGCCACCTCCTAGCTGCTGGGCCTTCACCTTCGTCCCGCCGGCACCAGCGCCAGCGGGCTCCTTGCGGCCACCCTTGGCCCCGAGCTTCAGCGTCACGCCGCCCAGGGGCTTGCCGGCCGTGTTCCTTCCGAGCGAGGCCTGCGGCGGCTCCGTCGAGCCCTGCTCGCCTCCGAACTGCGCCATCTGCGCGCCCCACTCGGCCGCGCCCTGGATGTCGATGAAGTTCTCCAGCCCATCGATCCCCAGCAGCGAGCCCAACTCGGGCAGCACACGGCCCCAGTCCATGAACGGCGCCGACGGAATCGCCTGACCCAGCCACCCGATCACGCTCATCATCTGATCGGCGCGCGCACGCCGGGTCGCCGGCGTCTCGGGCTCCATCGCGAACGGGGCGATCTCGAACTGCAGGTCGTCGAACGTCATGCCCTTCATCGGGCCGCCGCGCAGCATCGGCTGGACCATGCCGGGCACCTGCCCCTTGACCCCGATCACGACGCGGTCGTCGTGGTAGCAGTACCACGCCAGCGCCTCGTAGATGTCCGACACGAACCTGCGGAACACCGCCACCACGTCGTTCGTGCGCGCATCGCTCGACGCCGACGCCAGACTCGCCTCCGTCGCCGTCCCGTCGCCGGTCACCATGCCGCGCTGGATGTCGTCCATCCCGAGCAGCCTGTCGGTCGAGTTCCGGCGCATGTCCAGGTGCTGGATGCCCGACGCCGACACGCCGCCCATCTCGACGCTGGTCAGCGACCCCTCGCCAGACAGCGGCACGCTGTACCCGTCCTCGGCATCGAGCAGGTCCGATGTCGTCTGGTCTCCACCGACCACGCCGACCACGCGCTTGTACCTGCGCGCGGCGCGGTTGTTCGCTCGCCCCGCAGCGGCCAGTTCGCGCATCGAACCCTCGGCAGCCAACGTCGGGCTCATGCCCAGGTGCACGTGCTCGTTCTCAAGGAACTTCGCCGTCACGAACGGGCCCGAGCGCGGACCGTAGAACTTCCTCGGCCTGCGCAGGCTCCAGGCCTTCTCGTCGGCCTCGTCTTCGAGCGTGTCATGCTCGCCCTGCGCCGCGCCGAGCGTGTAGATCGTGCCGCTGAATCCGTCGTCGGGGTCCTCGCCGGCGGCACCGTGATCCTCGGGCACGAACACCTCGTAGATCGCCACCTGTCCACGCGCCGGCACACCTTTGCGCTCGGGCTGCACCACGTCGACGCCGGACTCCTCGGCCAGCGCCTTCACGTTCTCGACGTGCCAGTCGTCGGGGTTGGCCTCGGCCTCCTCGATCAGCCCGTCGAGGTCGCGCAGCATCACGTGCCCCTGGAACCTCGGCGCGCCAACGGGCAGCGGGTCCTCGAAGTAGCACCGCGGGTCGATGCGGTACATCTGCGGCCACCACACCGGGCGCCCCTCGGCCGTCATCCCCTCGCGCGGCTCAGGCGAAACCATCGCCACCGCGTAGTCGAGCAGGTAGTCGACGCACAGCGTACGGAACGTGCGCCACATCTTCTGCTCGTGCGTCATGCGGCTGAGGCCGTCCTGCATCGCCTTCGCCACCGCTCTGGTCAGCAGCTCGGGACGCTTCGACTTCACCAGCACATCGGGGTTCGAGAACGCCGCGCGAGGCAGCACGTAGCAGATGTACTCGTACAGCGCGTTCTCTGGGTCGTACTCGTCCCCAGAGTCCGCGGCTTGGTACGGGCCGGCAATGCGCTCCAGGCGCTCCTTGCGAGTACGCAGACGCCGCTCCCGCGCTGCCTCAGCAGCACGGACCTCGGCGAGCAGCGCGCCCGGAGTCTTGCAGCCGGCGAACATCTAGCGGGTTCCCTTGCGACGAGCAGCCTGTGCGCGCCCCTTCGTGCGGGCGGCCTGCGCGCGGCCCGCCAGCGAGCGCGTGGCGGCTCTGCTGAACATGGACGGGCGCGAGGACGAGGCCGCACCGCGCGAGGAGACGCCGCCCGACAGGCTGCGATTCTGAGCGCCGTTCGTGCGCAGCGCAGGGGCGCCGCCCCTCGCGGTGACCTTGCCGGCCTTCTTGCGCCCGTAGAGCTTGCCGAGCGCCTTGCCGTATCCGCCACCGACCTTCGGCTTGGCCTTCGGCTTGGCCTTCGACTTGGCGCCCGACATGAGGCCGTTGAACCCGGCCACGCCGCTGCGCTTGCTTGTCGACTTCATCTTGCTGGCCAAACCACTGATGAGTTTTCCGTTGAACATGCTGATCTCCTACTGGACTACGAACGGCTTCTCGGGGAACAGAGTCGGGAACAGCAGCTTGGTTCCGCTCATCGCGTCCGGCCCCTCCCACACGACGTAGGAGAACGGACTCGTGTTGTTGAACCCAGCCTGCACCGATCCGATCACGATGTCGCGACAGCCGTTGTCGACGCGAATCGGGATGCGGTTGAAGTCGCCCTGCTTGTTGAGCAGCGTGAAGTGGCTCGAATCCAGCAGGATGTTCGCTTGGTTGGTCATCCACACGCAGTAGCCCGTGTTGCGCAGCGTCGACGGGCCAGAGATGTTGTGCCAGCGGTTGCCCTGGATGCTCGTCGCCTGACCGATATTCTGCGTCGCGTTGGCCAACCTCACGACGGACCCAACCGCGCTCATGCGGCCGAACGTGTTCGAGTGGACCGAGCCGTACGCGCCGCCGATGAGACGCACGAAGTCCCAGCCGGTCATGACCTCGAAGAAGTTGTCCGAGTAGTGGAAGTGGTGCCCCTCGGTCGTCGACGCCGCAACCGTCACCAGACCGCACTCGGTGCCAGAACCCGTGATCGTCGCACCGCTGTAGTGCTCGTCGGCGAGCCCGATCAGGCCGTAGCCCGAGTTGCCGGTGAACGAGCAGAACAGCGAGTCGTGCATCGCGAGGATGCCGCGGATGTTCGTCGGCGCGGCCGACGTGATGTTCTCTGGCGAGTCATGCGTGAACGTGCAGTTGCGCACCTTCGCGTGCACCGCGTACTCCATCCTGATGCACGTCCAGCCGATGGGCTCCGTGTCCGTCCCGACCGTCGCCTCGCGAGTCGCGTCGCACAGGAACCGGCACCCGTCGATCAACGCGCCCGAGACCATCGCCGTGCCTGACGTGCCGGTGACCTTGATCGCGTTGCACTCCTGGCCCGCGGCGACGAGGTTCGCGATGCTGAACTCCACGTCGCGCAGGTGCACGTCGTGGGCGCCGGCCTGGATGTCGAACAGGTTGCGCTCGACGTTCATCGCGTAGTTCGATGCGTCCTCGAACCGACCGCCGATCCACTCCGTGCCGGCGCCGGCAGAGGTGACGCGCATCGCGCCAAAGAGGTTTCCACCCCCGGAGGTCGTCATCTGAATCACGGCGCCCGGAGCGCAGATCACGCGCACCGGCTTGTTGATCGCGGGAAGCGAGGACGCGACGCGGTACACCGTCGAACTGGGACCGAGGATGACCTCGCCGCCAGTCGTCGGCAGCAGGCCCATCAGGCTGTTCCAGAATGCGCCGAAGTCGTTGCCCGGCGTGTACGCGAGTTCAGCCCACGCGCCCACCCCCGCAGCCCGGTAGTACGCAATGTTCTGCTGAGCCATCAGAGCCTCACTTTCCTACGCCGCGAGGCGTGCGATGGGGTGTAGTCGAACGTGGATCCGCCGGCGCCAGGAATACGGCGCACGCTGCGGTGACCCAGGACCGCGCCCATCGAGTAGTCGGGCAGACCAGTCTCCGCGGGCTTGGGCGTGAAGTCCTTCTGCCACGACCACGTCAGCGCGTAGATCAGCGCGTCGATGGCGTGGTCGGGATACGTCGGGTCCGGGTCGCCGACGGAATCCACCGGCAGCACCTGACCCGGACGCGCCTGACGATACGGCCACTCCAGCAACTCGTCGGTCAGGCAGCGCGCGCCGAGTTCGATGCGATGATCCGGCCCGCCGTCCACGCGCATCGCGTCGTCGAGCACGTAGAGCATGTCCGTCGCGAACTGCGTGCGCAGGTGCGCGCGCGTCGCCTCGCCGAACGACTTGTCGCCGCGCTTCGACTTCACCACCGGAACAACCGGGCTGCCGCTCAGGCGGCTGTTCAGGAACACGATGTCGCGGTGGTTCGCGCTGTCGGCGATCACGCGCACAGGGCGGAACTCCTCGATGATGTCGTGCACCTTGGCCGCCCACCAGTCCTGGTGCTCGTCGTACCGGTACACCTCGCGCACCACGTAGGCCGGGCCGCCGTACTCGGGATACCCCAGCACGACCAGCGCCTGCGTGCGGCCGAAGTCCAGGCCGGCCACGTGGAACGCCATGCCGGGGATCTCGTCGATGCCGAGCACGTGGCGGTCCTGGTCGAACGTGTCGATGATGCGGCCCTCGTTGTCGCACCACTCGCCGAGGTACAGCCGGCGACGGTCAGCGCCGGACATCGCGCGCAGGCGTTCGAGGTCTTCCTCGCTGCACCGCGGGTTGTCCTCGTGCCGCGTCCTGATTCGCTCGACGCGGCCCTCGTTGCACGCGAGGTTGAGGTGGTGCCTGGGCGTGTCCGGGTTCGTGTCGCCCATCTGGATGCCGAACGGGCAGCGCGTCGGACGGTCGCCCTTGCGCACCGCGCGCCCGAGCTTCTCCCACACGTCCTTGCGCGACTCGACGGCCTCGTTCCAGTACACGATGTCCCACTCCGACGAGTACCACCGCTGCGGGTCGTCCATGTGGCCGAGCACGATCTCGGAGCCGTTCTCGAACACGTAGCGCGAGCGGTGCTCGCCCTGGCCGTATCCCTCCTGGCGCACGAGCGGATGCTCTGGCCACAAGACCTGCGTCTCGAACGTCTTCTGCCAGCCGTCGCGCAGGTCCGCTCGGAACTTGCGCACGACCAGAATGCGCGTCCACGGATACCTCTCGGCGGTCTCGTACAGGAACTCGGCGATGGCGCGCGTCTTCCCGGTGCCGGCCGGGCCCTCGACGAGCACACGCGGAGGCGGCCGCTCCTGGCCGTCGAGCCAGCGGAAGATCCGGCGCAGGTTGCCGTGCGGCCGGTAGACCTGCTCGACGACCTCAGGAGTCGGCATCCTGGCTCCAGCTAGAGCGCACGTGCACGATCACGTCGAATCGGATCGGCCCATCGGTGAGGCCGGGCACGATGCCGCCGCCGTGCGTCACGCGGAACTCGCAGCGGTACGTGCGCCCGCCGCGGAAGCGCACCGTCGGCAGCGACGGGCTCGGCACCGCGGTGTTCGAGTGGACGACGGTGAATCCCGCATTGAAGCCGCTCCCACCCAGGCGCCAGCCCGACGTTGTCCACGGGCTCGACTCGGAGTTGAACGTGGACGCGACCGAGTAGTCGGTGACCTGTGTCGGGTCGCCCTCGTTGACGAGCGTGGCCGGCGCACCGGGATCGGTCACGTCGTACACGTGCACCGACGCGCCGGTTGCCGTCTGGTACGTGGCCGTGTCGGAGGGCGGGTTGTCGTCGACCAGGATCTTGCCCGCCTCGGTGAGAAGCTGCGCGCGCACGAGCACGTTCTCGCCCTGCAAGATCTCGGTCGTGGCCTGGATCTTCACGGCGCGACTCCTTCGGCCTGGACGCGCGGCATGCGCTTGCCGGCCTGCACCGCGGTGCGCTCGCCGTCAGTGAGCGTGCCACCGACTGGCGCGGGGTCGTCCAGTTCGAGGTACTGCTCAGCGATGTAGTGGAACACCGCGCCCACTGTCTGCGCGTCGACGGATCGGATGCGCAGGTCGGTGTAGTCGACGA
>Ga0224500_10000228_pt1 | contig 40933 bp, 42 predicted proteins | sample SF_Oct11_sed_USG_FD_168126 | JGI IMG/M metagenome (GOLD analysis project Ga0224500, IMG submission 168126) | Sediment microbial communities from San Francisco Bay, California, United States - SF_Oct11_sed_USGS_4_1 | ecosystem: Environmental > Aquatic > Marine > Sediment | place: USA: California...
TTGAATGACTGGGCTCAACGAAGCGCGATCGATAGCCTGTCGGCGCGGCGCGCGCTTGCCCCCTTGCTCCCCTGAGCCGGCAAAATCGAGTCACTCGACAAGGAGAATCCATGTCCAAGCTCGTGATGATTCGCAAGTCCCTTCTCGCCGTCGCAGTGCTTTCGCTGACGGGTGTCGCAGCCCAGGCGGCCGACGTTGCCAAGCCTGCCGCGGTTGCCGCGGCGGCCAGCGCGGTCAACGGCGTCAAGCTCGCGACGCTGTGTGCCACCTGCGGCGTCGTTACCGAGGTGAAGAGCGAGAAACGCAAGGGCAAGGCCAGCGGCATGGGCGCGGTGGGGGGCGCCGTGGTCGGCGGCGTGGTGGGCAACAAGATGGGTGACGGCAGCACCGTGGGCACCGTCGGCGGCGCGGCGGTGGGCGGCCTGCTCGGCAACGAAATCGAGAAGCGAACCAAGAGCCACACCGTCTGGGTCACCACAGCAACGATGAAGGACGGCACGGTCAGGAAGTTCGAAGCCGGCGCCGACCCGGGCTGGAAGGCCGGAGCGGTGATCGAAGTCGGTGCCGACGGAAAGCTGACGAAGCGCTAGGCGGCCTCGGGCCTGTTCAGGTCACCGGCGCCGGGTTGAACAGCACGAGCGCATTGGCCAGGCGATGCTGCTCGGCCCAGGTGCGCCGGCCGCTCGCCACGTCGAGCAGCAGCCGGAACAGGTCCCAGCCGGCCTCTTCGATCGACTGTGCACCGTCGGCGATGCGGCCCGCATTCATGTCCATCAGGTCGTGCCAGCGCCGCGCCAGGTCGCTGCGCGTGGCGACCTTGACCACCGGGCACGCGGCCAGGCCGTACGGCGTGCCGCGGCCGGTGGTGAAGACATGCAGGTTCATGCCGGCGGCCAGCTGCAGCGTGCCGCAAATGAAGTCCGACGCCGGCGTGGCCGCGAACACCAGGCCGCGCTGATCGCGCGCGAGTTTCTCCCCGGGCGGCAGCACATGCGAGATGGCCGCGCTGCCGCTCTTGACGACCGAGCCCATCGCCTTCTCGACGATGTTCGACAGGCCGCCGGCCTTGTTGCCCGGCGTGGTGTTGGCGCTGCGGTCGACGCCGCCGCGTGCGAGGTAGGTGTCGTACCAGCCGAGTTCGCGCACGATGGCCTCGGCCACGTCGGGGGTCGCCGCGCGCGAGGTCAGCTGCTCGACCGCGTCGCGCACCTCGGTGTTCTCGCTGAACATCACGGCGGCGCCGGCGCGCACCAGCAGGTCCGTGGCGTAACCCACCGCCGGGTTGGCGGTGGCGCCCGAGAACGCGTCGCTGCCACCGCATTGCACGCCCACGACGAGTTCGCTCGCAGGCACCGTCTCGCGCCGCCGCGCGTTCAGCCGTTCGAGGTGGTGCTCGGCCGTCGCGAGGATCGATCCGATCATCGAGTCGAAGCCGACGTGCTGGTCGTCCTGCAGGCGCACCGCGCCGCCGATCGGGATCGTGCCCGGCGGCAGCAGGCGCTCGGGCTGAAGCTTCTCGCAGCCGAGCGACAACAGCATCACCTCGCCGCCGAAGTTCGGGTTCAGCGCGATGTGGCGCAGCGTGCGGATCGGGATCTCGGCACCGGGTGCGTCGATGGCCACGCCGCAGCCGTAGGTATGTTCCAGGCCCACCACGCCGTCGACGTTCGGGTAGCGCGGCAACAGCTCGCGGCGGATGCGATCGACCGCCACGTCGAGCACGCCCGCGACGCACTGCACCGTCGTGCTGATGGCCAGCAGGTTGCGCGTGCCCACCGAGCCGTCGGCATTGCGATAGCCCTGGAACGTATGGCCCGCCAGTGGCGGCATCGGCGGTGCACGGTGGGTGGCCATCGGCAGGCCGCGCAGTTCGCGCGCAGGCGGCATCTCGAGCAGGCGCTCGTGGACCCAGCGCCCGGCGGTGATCGGCTCGCGCGCGGTGCCGATCGTCACGCCGTAGCGGCGCACCGGCGTGCCGGCACCGATGTCGACGAGCGACACCTTGTGGGCCTGCGGCACGCGCTCGCGCAGCGTCACGCCGCCAGGCAGCACGGTCCCCGCGGGCAGGCCGCCTTCATTGCCGACGATCGCGACGTTGTCGTCGTCGCGCATGCGGATCAGGACCGGCGTCACCGCGGAGACTTCGCCGCTCAGGCGGCACCCTGCACGTTGACGTACAGCGCGTACAGCGAATGGCTGGCCGCCATGAACAGGCGATTGCGCTTGGCGCCGCCGAAGCACAGGTTGGCGCAGCGCTCGGGCAGGTGGATGTGGCCGAGCGCCTTGCCGGCGGGGTCGAAGACGCGCACCCCGTCCAGACGTTCCGACGGCACGCGGCCATTGCTGCCCCAGCCGCACCAGATGTGGCCCTCGACGTCGATCGCGATGCCGTCGAGTGCGCCGCCGTCGGCGGCATCGATCACCAGCCGCTTGTTCGTGAGCGCGCCGTCGGCACCGACGCGATAGGCCCACAGCTTGCGATGCGGCTCGGCCCGGCTCTCGACCACGTAGAGTTCCGACTCGTCGGGCGAGAACGCGAGACCGTTGGGGCCCTTCAGGTCGGTCAGCACCTGCTGCAGCCCGCCCCCGGGCGCGAGGCGGTACACCGCGTGGGGCAGCTCCTGCGCCGCCGGCTCGCCCTCCCAGTGGCCCGCGATGCCGAAGCTCGGGTCGGTGAACCAGATCGCGCCGTCCTTTGCGCAGACGATGTCGTTGGGTGAATTCAGACGCTTGCCGTCGAAGCGGTCAGCGAGCACGGTGACGGAGCCGTCGTATTCGGTGCGCGTGATGCGGCGTGTCAGGTGCTCGCAGCTGACGAGCCGGCCTTCGCGGTCGCGCGCATGGCCGTTGGCGTTGTTCGATGGCGCGCGAAAGACGCTGGTCGCACCCGAACAATCGTCCCAGCGCAGGATGCGGTCGTTCGGGATGTCCGACCACAGCAGGTAGCGCCCATCGCCGAACCACACTGGCCCCTCGGCCCAGCGCAGGCCGGTGGCCAGCTGCTCGACCGAGGCCGAATACAGCCGCAGGCCGAGAAAATTCTCGTTCAGGACCTCGATGGCCGGGTCCGGATAGCGAAGCGAGGGAATGAACGTCACGCCACGCCCCCGTCAGAGACCCATCACCCGCGGCAGCCACACGCTCAGCCACGGCACGTAGGTGACCATCATCAGCACGATGAACAGCGCCACGTAGAACGGCGTCATGGCCCTGGCCACCACGCCGATCTTCAGCTTGGCGATCGCGCTGCCGACGAACAGCACGCTGCCCACCGGTGGCGTGATCAGTCCCATCCCGAGGTTGACCATCATGATCATGCCGAAATGCACCGGGTCGACGCCCAGCAGCTTGACCATCGGCAGCAGGATCGGTGTCAGGATGAGGATCAGCGGTGCCATGTCCATCAGGGTGCCGAGCAGCAGCAGCATGATGTTGATGAGCAGCAGGATCACGTACTTGTTGTCGGACAGGCTGGTGAAGAACGTCGTGACCTTCAGCGGAATCTGCATCAGCGTCATCAGATAGCCGAAGCAGGCCGCAAAGCCGATCAGGATCATCACGATCGTCACCGTCTTGACGGTGCGGTGCACGAGCTTGGGCAGGTCGCGCCATTTGTAGTCGCGGTAGACGAACATCGTGACGCCGAAGGCCCAGACGACGGCGATCGACGCGCTCTCGTTGGCCGTGAACACGCCCGACAGGATGCCGCCGAGGATGATGACCATCGTCATCATTCCCCACAGCGCATCGACGCAGATCTTCAGCGCCTGGCGCAGCGGAATGACCTCGCCCTTGGGATAGTTCTTCTTGCGGGCGATCATCAGGCACAGGGCGGCAAGCGTCAGCCCCATCAGCAGCCCCGGCAGCACACCCGCCACGAACAGCGCCGCGATGCTCACCGTGCCGCCCGCGGCCAGCGAATAGATCACCGCGTTGTGGCTCGGCGGGATCAGGATGGCCTGAACCGATCCGCTGCAGGTGACCGCGGTCGCGAACTCGCGCGGATAGCCGCGCTTCTCCATCTCGGGGATGAGCACCGAGCCGATCGACGCCGTATCGGCCACCGAGGAGCCCGAAATTGCCCCGAAGAAGGTGCTGGCCATGATGTTGACCAGCGACAGCCCGCCACGCACGAAGCCCACCAGCACACCGGCGAAAGCAACCAGGCGCCGCGCCATGCCGCCCTCGGCCATGATGGCGCCCGCCAGCACGAAGAACGGGATTGCCAGCAGCGAGAACTTGTTGACGCCGGCGGCCAGTTGGATCATCACCGCGTCGAGCGGGACGTCGATCCACAGCGCGCCGACCAGGGAAGCCAGGCCGAGCGCGTAGGCGATCGGCATCCCGATCGCCATCAACAGCACGAAACTGCCAAGCAGCACGAAGGCATCCATCAGCGCGCTCCCTCGGGCGCAGACGCGTTTTCCTCATGGATCACGATCGCGCGCAGGGCCTGCGATCCGTACACCAGGTGCTCGATCACGAACAGCAAGGTGATCGCACTGCCGATCGGGATCGCGGCGTAGGTGACGCCGACCGGAAGCCAGGGCAATTCGGCGATCGTTTGGCCCATCGTCTCGACGCACAGCCGCGTGCCGTAGAAGACGACGAACAGGCACACGACGGCCATCAGCCCGTGCACCAACACCTCGCCGGCGCGGTGCAGCGAGGCGGGCAGCCGCTCGGTCAGCATCGTCACCGCGATGTGCGCGCCGGCGCGGTAGGCCGCCGCAGCGCCGATGAAGGTGAACGACATCATCAGCAGGATCGCGATCGGTTCGGGCCACTGCGACCCCGTTCCGAGCACGTAGCGGGTGAACACACCCCAGGGAATGATCAGCGACATGAGGGCGATCGCGGCGCCCGCGATCCAGATGCTGGCCAGGTAGATCTGGTCCATCAACCGCAGGTAGGGGTGGTCCATGGCGTGTCCTGGCTTGCCCGGGGGAGTCGAGCCTGCCTGATTCGTCTTGTTGTCGGGGGCTTGGGCGGCGAGACGGCCTGCTCGTGCAGCCGCCTCGCCGCAGTCAGGCCTTCCTTACTTGACCGCGTCGATGCGCGCCATCAGGTCGGCGTACTGCGCGCCGTACTTGGCGCGCACCGGTGCGGTGGCGTCGTACCAGACCTTGTTGTCCATCTCGATGAACTCGACGCCCTCGGCCTTGAGCTTGGCCGTGTAGTCGGCCACCGCCGCGTCCCACAGCTTGCGCTGCTCGAACTGCGCCTCGCGTGCGAACTTCTTCACCAGCGCCTGGTCGGCCGGGCTCAGCTTGTCGTAGGTGACCTTCGACATCACCAGGATCTCGGGAATGATGAGGTGGTTCGTCTGCGTGTAGTACTTGGCGCCGGCCTTGAAGTGGTTGGCCGTGTACAGGCTCGGCGGATTGTTCTCGGCGCCGTCGATCACGCCGGTCTGCAGCGCGGTAAAGACCTCGCCATAGCCCATGCTGATGCCGTTGCCGCCCATCGCGTTCATCGTGTCGACGAACAGCGGGTTGCCCATCATGCGGATCTTCTGGCCCTTCAGGTCGGCCGGGCTGCGCACGGGCTTCTTCGTGTACAGGCTGCGCGAGCCGCCGTCCATCCAGGCCAGGCCGATGAGCTTGTTCGGCGAGGCACTGACCTTGTCCAGCAGTTCCTGGCCGATCGGTCCGTCGATCACTGCGCGCATGTGGGCGATGTTGCGGAACACGAAGGGCATGTTGAACACGTTGACCTCGGGCGTCACCGGGCCGATGGGTCCGAGCGAGGTGCGCAGGATCTGGATTGCGCCGACCTGGGTCTGCTCGATCATGGCCTTTTCGTCGCCGAGCACGCTGCCCGGGAACATCTGGAACTTGATGCGCCCCTGCGTGGCGGCGTCGAGCTTCTTGCCCATGTTCTCCACCGCGACGACCGTGGGATAGCCGGGCGGGTGCACATCGGCGGCCTTCATCGTCTGGGCCAGCGCGGGCAGCGCCGCCATGGTGATGGCAAGGGCGATCAAGGTTCGGCGGATGATCATGAAGGTCTCCTTTGGGGGAAGGGCAGTGGTTTCAGAATGGCCCTTGGGTGACAAAGCCGCCGCCCTGGTAGACGGCTGCGGGGTTCTTGCGGTCGATCACGGGCTGGCGCGCTTCGACCGCGGCGCGGAATGGCTCGGAACTGTCTTGCGGCAGATAGCCCACGTGGCGGGCGCTCGTGTTATCCCACCAGGTCGTTCGGTTGTCGCTCACGCCATAGATGATGCTGTGGCCGACGATCGGCGCCGTCAAGGCGGCGACGACCAGCCGCTCCAGGTCGTCGAAGCTCATCCAGGTGGCCAGCATGCGGCGGTCCTTCGGCTCGGGGAATGACGACCCGATGCGCAGGCTGACGGTCTCGATGCCGTACTTGTCCCAGTACAGCTGCGCCAGGTTCTCACCGAAGGCCTTGCTCAGGCCGTAGAAGCCGTCGGGCCGCACCGGGTCCTGCGGCGAGACCACCTCGTCCTGGCGGTAGAAGCCGGTCACGTGGTTTGAACTCGCGAAGACGATGCGGGGCACCCTGTGCAACCGCGCCGCCTCGTACAAATTGACCATGCCGACGATGTTGCCGGCCAGGATCGGATCCCACGGCTGCTCGGTGGACACGCCACCCATGTGGACGACCGCGTCGACATCCTGCAGAAGGGCCAACACCTGCGCCTTGTCCTCGAGCGCGGCCAGCACGATTTCCTCGCCGTCGCCGGCCGGACCGAAGTCGCGCCGGTGCGACAGCCGAAGGGTGTCGCAATAGACCTTCAGGCGCGGGCGCAGTTCTTTTCCCAGATTGCCGGCGGCTCCGGTGAGCAGCAGGCGGCGGAAGCGGATCGGCGTGGCGGGCTGGGCAAGCATGGTGGTCGGGTCGTTCGGTGGAATCGCCAATGTGCAGGCGGCTTGATCAGTCGCGGCGGATGGTGCAACATCCGCCCACCGCAAAGTCATCAGTTGTCGTACAACTATAATGATTTACCGAACCACGAACCCCGTCAAGCCATCGCGCGATAGGGTTTTCCCTCGATATGACCACCCGCTTGCGCTCTGATCACGCGCCGCGTCGCGCGGCCCCTGTGGCGGCGCGACGGCCGCGCAACCTGGCCCTCGAGCTGGTCGAGTCGCTCGGCGACCGCATCCGCGACGGGCGCCTCGCGCCGGGTGACAAACTGCCGACGGAGGCGGAGATCATGGCGGTCTACGGCGTCAGTCGCACGGTGGTGCGCGAGGCGTTGTCCAAGCTGCAGGCTGCTGGGCAGGTGCGCACCCGCCACGGCATCGGTACCTTCGTCGTCGGCGCAGGCGACGCGGCGCCGTTTCGCATCACACCCGAGCAGCTGGCCACGCTGCAGGATGTGATCGCGATGCTCGAGTTGCGCATCGGCCTGGAGACGGAGTCCGCGGCCCTTGCCGCACAGCGGCGCACGGCGCAAAACCTGCGCGAGATGCGCGCCGCGCTCGACGACTTCGCGGCCACGGTGGAGGCCGGGCGCGACGCCGTGGCGGCCGACGTGCGCTTTCATCTCGAGATCGCGCGCGCGACGCAGAATCCGCATTTTGCCGAGCTGATGGCCGCGCTGGGTTCCGGAATGATCCCTCGCGCGCGGCTCGACGCATCGCCAACGCCGACACCGCTCACGGACGAACGGCGCGAGTACCTGCGCCGCGTCAACGGCGAGCATGAAAGCATCCTGGATGCCATCGCCAGGCAAGACAGCGAAGCCGCTCGCGCCGCGATGCTCACCCACCTCGCCAACAGCCGCGAGCGACGGCGGCGCGCAAGCGTTGACCCGGCAGCGGTCGCTGCGCGCGCGGCCGGCTGAGAAGGCTCGGTCTGGGCTTGCGATCGCCCGGACTATGTTGTACGATGACTGACAACAACCCGGGATTTTCCATTGCTCCGGAGCCCTTCATGAGACGACTCATTCTTGCGATCGCAGCGTCCTTTGCCCTCGCTGCTCCAGCGCTCGCATGGCCCGACAAGACCATCACTTTGGTCGTCCCGTTCCCGCCGGGCGGGTCGAGCGACACCATCGCACGTGCGCTTGCGCCCAGGATGCAGGACAAGCTCGGCCAGCCGGTGATCATCGATAACAAGGGTGGCGCGACCGGGACGATCGGCGCGGGACTGGTCAAGCGCGCGCCGGCCGACGGCTACACGCTGCTGGTGTCGTCACTCGGGCCGTTCGTCATCGCACCACACCTGATCAAGGGCGTGCCCTACGACGCGACGAAAGACTTCGACCTGCTGACGGTCGTGGTACAGGCGCCCAATGTCCTCGTCGTGCCGGCGTCGTCGCCCCTGAAGAGCGTGGCCGAAGTGATCGCCGAGCTGAAAAAGGCCCCGGGGAAGATGACCTTCTGCTCGTCGGGCAATGGCTCGTCGGACCACCTGACCGCCGAACTGTTCTGGCTTCAAAGCGGCACGTCAGGCAACCACATCCCGTACAAGGGTGGCGGCCCGGCGATGCAGGACCTGCTCGGTGGCCAGATCGACGCCTCGTTCCAGAACATCAACGCCGTCGTGCAGCACGTGGCGGCGGGCAAGCTGCGCGCACTGGCCGTCACCAGCGCACAGCGATCGCCGCTGCTGCCGCAGGTGCCCACGCTGGCCGAGGCGGGTATCAAGGACGTGGACGTCTATTCATGGCAGGCGGTGGCGGCGCCCAAGGGGCTGCCGGCCGACGTCAAGGCCAAGCTGCACGCCAGCCTGATCGCTGCGCTCAACGACCCCCAGGTCAAGCCGAGGCTGCTCGATCAGGGCTTCGAGATCGTCGGCAACACGCCCGAGCAGTTCGCCGAGTTCCAGGCGCGCGAGTACGTGCGCTGGAAGCAGCTGATCGAAACACGCAAAATCACGGCCGACTGAGGGGCGCGCGACATGTCAGGCACTCCAGTCGTCAGGACGTTGCGGGCCATTCCCGGCGCCGGCTGCGACTCGATGCTGCTCAACCTGAGCGGCGCGCACGGCCCCTTCTTTACGCGCAATCTCGTCGTGCTGACTGACAGCGCGGGCTGCACCGGCGTCGGTGAGGTGCCGGGCGGCGAAAAGATCCGCCAGACCCTCGAGGACGCAGCGCCGCTGGTGGTGGGCCAGAGCATCGGCAACGTGCAGGCGGTGCTGCGCACGTTGCAGCAGGCGTTTGCCGACCGCGATGCCGGCGGACGCGGGCTGCAGACCTTCGACCTGCGCACCGCGATCCACGCGGCCACCGCGATCGAGTCGGCGCTGCTCGATCTGCTGGGCCAGCACCTGGGCGTGCCGGTGGCGGCGTTGCTCGGCGAAGGTCAGCAGCGCGAGTCGGTCGAGATGCTCGGCTACCTGTTCTACATCGGCGACCGCAAGAAGACCAACCTGCCGTACCGCGAGGAGCCGAATGCCGACGGCGACTGGTTGCGCATCAGACACGAGACCGCGCTGACCCCTGCGACAATCGTGCGGCTGGCCGAGGCGGCGCGCGAGCGCTACGGCTTCAACGACTTCAAGCTCAAGGGCGGCGTTCTGCGCGGCGAGGAAGAGATCGAGGCGATCGTCGCCCTGCATGACCGTTTTCCCAGCGCACGCATCACGCTCGATCCGAACGGCGGCTGGCTGCTCAAGGACGCCATCCGACTGATGCGCGGCATGCACGGCATCGTCGCCTATGCCGAGGACCCTTGTGGCGCCGAAGGCGGCTTCTCGGGTCGCGAGGTGATGGCCGAATTCCGTCGCGCGACCGGGCTGCCGACCGCCACGAACATGATCGCCACCGACTGGCGGCAGCTGGTGCACGCGCTGAGCCTGCAGAGCGTGGACATTCCGTTGGCCGACCCGCATTTCTGGACCATGGCCGGCAGCGTGCGCGTCGCGCAGACCTGCCGCGACTGGGGCTTGACCTGGGGCTCGCACTCCAACAACCACTTCGATGTGTCGCTGGCGATGTTCACGCATGTCGGCGCGGCGGCGCCGGGCCGCGTGACCGCGATCGACACGCACTGGATCTGGCAGGACGGGCAGCGCCTGACGAAGGAGCCGTTGCGCATCGAGGACGGCCATGTGCAGGTACCGAGCAAGCCGGGTCTGGGCATCGAGCTCGACATGGCCGAGGTCGAGAAGGCGCACGCGCTCTACAAGCAGCATGGCCTGGGTGCGCGCGACGACGCCACGGCGATGCAATACCTGATCCCGGGCTGGCGCTTCGACCCGAAGCGACCGTGCCTGGTCCGCTGAGAGGAACCGAGATGAGAGACAACAAGCTGCGCTCGCTGTGGGCCGAGAAGAAGGCTGCCGTCAACGGCTGGCTCGCGATTCCCAACAGTTTCGCTGCCGAGGTGATGGCACATCAGGGCTGGGACACGCTGACGATCGATATGCAGCACGGGCTGATCGATGACGCGGCGCTGGTGACGATGCTGCAGGCGATCCAGGCCACGCCGACGATGCCCATCGTGCGCGTACCCTGGCTCGAGCCCAGCATCGTGATGAAGGCGCTCGACGCCGGCGCGCAGACCCTCATCTGCCCGATGGTCAACACGCGCGACGACGCGCAGCGCCTCGTGTCGTACACCCGCTACGCGCCCCAGGGCGCGCGCAGCTTCGGCCCGGTGCGCGCGGGCATGGTGCATGGCGTCGACTACGCGGAAAAGGCCAATGCCAACACGCTGGTGTTCGCGATGATCGAAACCAAGCAGGCGCTGGACAACCTCGACGCGATCTGCTCGGTCGAAGGCATCGATGCGGTCTACATCGGTCCCTCGGATCTGTCGCTGTCGCTCGGTTGCCGGCCGGTCTTCGACGATGTCGACCCGCCCGTCGCGCAGGCGATCGACCACATCCTCGCTCGCGCCCATGCGCACGGCATCCGGGCAGGCGTGCACAACGGCCGCACCGACGTGGCCCGCGCGCGCATCGCCAAGGGCTTCGATTTCGTGACCGTGAGCTCGGACGCACGCATCCTGATCGCCGGCTCGCAGCAGATCCTGAAGGAAATGCGCGCATGAGCACCCGCTGACTCGGACTCATCGACCCCGGTGAGGTGAGTGCGTCGATGGCGGGCCATCAGCGCCGCGCCTGGCACCCGCTGCTTGTCGCGATGCGCGGCGCCGCGGCGCGGATGACGCTGGCCAAGCAGGCAGTCGTCAAACCCTAGACAAAGCGGCCGAGTCGATGGCGGATGCCAGCGTTCTGTGACGGTGTGTAAGCCGCCAACGATTGGAGTGAACTCATCAGTTCAAAGGTGATCTTTGGAGTCTGCCGCGGGTCGACAGGCCCGGCGCGGCAAGCACTCATCCAACCATTCCATCCCAAGGAGTACTCGCCATGAAGAAGTTCCTGATCGCAGCTGCGGTCGTTGCAGCCAGCATTTCCGCGCAGGCCAAGGACATCGTCGACACCGCCGTGTCGGCGGGCAACTTCAAGACGCTGGCCACCGCGCTGCAGGCAGCCGGACTGGTCGACACGCTCAAGGGCGCGGGCCCGTTCACGGTCTTTGCCCCGACTGACGAAGCGTTCGCCAAGGTGCCCAAGGCCGATCTGGACGCGCTGCTGAAGGACAAGGCCAGGCTCACTGCGGTGCTGACCTACCACGTCGTGCCGGGCAAGGTCTTGGCCGCCGACGTGAAAGCCGGCTCGGTCAAGACGGTCAACGGCAAGGCGCTGACCGTTGCCACCATGGGTGGCGTCACGGTCGACAACGCGAAGGTCACGGCCACCGACATCATGGCCAGCAACGGCGTCATCCACGTCATCGACACCGTCGTGATCCCGAAGTAAGTCTGACGGCGCCGTCGCTCAGCCCTGGGGCAGGGCGCGGCGCCACTGCATCGCCTCGGACAGATGCAGCGAGCCGACGCGCTCGCTGCCTGCCAGGTCCGCAATGCTGCGCGCAACCTTGAGCACCCGGTGCAGGCTGCGGCCCGACCAACCCAGGCGCTCGGCTGCCCGCTGCAGCAGGTGGCGGCTCGCGTCGTCGAGAGCGCAGTGCGTCTGCATCTCGTCCACCGTCATTTCGGCGTTGGTGGTTCCTTGCCGCGCAAGTTGGCGTTCTCGCGCTGCGCGCACGCGCGCGGCGATCGTGGCGCTGCGCTCTCCGTCGGGTGCGCCCATCAGTTCGCCGGGCTTCACCGCCGGCACCTCGACCTGCAGGTCGATGCGATCGATCAGAGGCCCCGAAAGCCTGCCTTGGTAGCGCGACACGATGTCGGGCGTACAGCGGCATTGCCGTGCCGTGCAGAGCGGCGCGCCGAGCCAGCCGCAGGGGCAGGGGTTCATCGCCGCGACGAGATGAAAGCGAGCCGGGAACGACGCCTGTCGCGTCGCGCGAGAGATCGTGATGCGCCCGGTCTCGAGCGGCTCACGGAGCGCTTCGAGTGCGGCACGCGGCATCTCCGGGATCTCGTCGAGGAAGAGCACCCCTCCGTAGGCCAGCGAGATTTCACCGGGCCGCGGTGGCGAGCCGCCACCCACGAGCGCTGGGGCAGTCGCGCTGTGGTGTGGCGCGCGAAACGGCCGCTGCTTCCAGCGCGACGCGTCGAACGCGCCGGTGAGGCTGGCCAGTGCGGCGCTGGCGAGCGCCTCCGCTTCGGTCATCGGGGGCAGCAGGCCGGGCAGGCGCTGGGCGAGCATCGACTTGCCGGCGCCGGGTGGGCCGACCATCAGCACGCTGTGCGCGCCCGCGGCGGCGATCTCCAGCGCGCGCTTCGCGCCGGTCTGCCCGCGGACATCGGCCAGATCCAGCGGCGGCGCGTGCGGCAGGGGGACAGATAACGGAGAAGCGATCGGCAATGCCCGGCCCGCGTCGCCCGGCTGCAAGGCGGCAACGACGTCGAGCAGATGACGTGCCGAACATACGGCCACGCCATGGGCCAGGGCCGCTTCGCGTGCACTGGCCTCGGGCAGCACCAGCGTGCAACTTGTGTGCTCGTGGGCCAGGGCCAAGGCCAGCGCCAGCGCGCCACGCACCGGCCGCAACTCGCCCGCCAGGCTCAGCTCTCCCGCGAATTCAAAGCGGTCCAGTGCAGATGCGTCGATCTGGCCGTCGGCGGCAAGGATCCCCAGCGCGATCGGCAGATCGAAGCGGCCCGATTCCTTGGGCAGGTCGGCCGGCGCGAGGTTGACGGTGATTCGCTTGTTGTGAGGGAACGCGAGACCGCTGTGCGCCAATGCCGCGCGCACGCGTTCGCGCGCCTCCTTGACCTCCATGTCGGCCAGGCCCACCAATGTGAAGCTCGGCAGGCCGTTGGCCAGATGCACCTCGACCTGAACGGGCGCCGCCGCCAGCCCGTCGAGCGCTCGGCTGCGCACCACCGCCAGGGTCATCGCTTGCTCCTCGTCGGGCCAGTTCGGTTCGTCACGGAACTCATCAACGAGGGGAATTCTCGCGAGGCGACACCACGGTCGTCGCTCCCTCCAAAGTGGGGGCACCACAACAGTGCGGAGCCTCCTCTCTCACCGACTTGGTGCGCAGACATACGGCCTCGAGGCTCGATGTTGCCCTCTGATGGGGCGGTCGGAGTGAGGGCGGGCCGGGCACGGAAGCTGCTGAATCGGTCTGCAAATTCTTCCCAACCCTGGAGTGGACGACATCACCATGAACAAGAGAGCTCTGATTGCCCTTGCAGCGGTCGCAAGCCTGGGCGCCGGCCTGCCCACCGCTTCCTATGCGGACGTCGCGTTCAATGCAGGACTGTTCAGCGACTACCGCTTCCGCGGTATCTCGCAGACGCGCCTGAAGCCCGCGATTCAAGGTGGCGTCGACTACAGCAACGGCCCGTTCTACGTCGGCGCCTGGGCCTCCAACATCAAGTGGATCAAGGACTTCGGCGGAGACGCCGACATCGAGATCGACGTCTACGGCGGCTACAAGGGCGAGATCACCAAGGAGCTCACCTTCGACGTGGGCATCCTGACCTACGCCTACCCGAGCAACAAGCTCAGCCCGAGCGCCGACACCACCGAAATCTACGGTGCGCTGACCTTCGGGCCGGCGACGCTGAAGTATTCGCACGCGGTCACCGACACCTTCGCCAACCCCGACAGCAAGAACAGCAACTACGTCGACCTGTCCGGCACCTGGGAGTACATGGGCGTGAACATCACGCCGCACGTGGGTCACCAGAAGATCAAGGGGCCGTTCGGCGGGCCGGGCTCGTACACCGACTATTCGATCACGGTGTCGAAGGACTTCAATGGCCTGGTCGTGAGCGGCTCGATCGTCGGCACCGATGCCGACAAGGCCTTCTACTCGTCACCGGTCAACGGCAAGTTCCTCGGCAAGAGCGGCGTTGTCGTGGGCGTCAAGTACAACTTCTGAGCACTGCTCGACACAAGGAGACGGCCATGAAGATGGTCACGGCAATCATCAAGCCGTTCAAGCTCGACGAGGTGCGCGAGGCACTGTCGGGCATCGGCGTCCAGGGCATCACGGTCACCGAGGTCAAGGGTTTCGGTCGCCAGAAGGGGCACACCGAGCTGTACCGCGGCGCGGAGTACGTGGTCGATTTCCTGCCCAAGGTGCGGATCGACGCGGCAGTCGACGAAACCCTCGTCGATCGCGTGATCGAGGCCATCGAGGCTTCGGCGCGCACGGGAAAGATCGGCGATGGAAAGATCTTCGTCAGTGCGCTCGATCAGGTGGTGCGTATCCGCACCGGCGAAACCGGCAAGGACGCGCTGTAAAGCGTCGCCCCACACCAAGAGAGAACCATGATGCTCAAGAAACTCTTCGCTTCGCTCGCGCTCGGCGTGGCCGTGCTCGGCTATTCCGGCACGGGCCTGGCTCAGACCCCGGCGGCGCCTGCGGCGGCCGCAGCCGCTGAAGCGGCGTCGGCACCCGCGGCCGCACCGGCTGCTGCCGCTGTGGCCCCCACGGAGGCCGCCTCAGCGGCCGCGGCGACGCCGCCGACGCCCAACAAGGGCGACACCGCCTGGATGACGGTGGCCACGGCGCTCGTGATCCTGATGACGATTCCAGGTCTTGCGCTGTTCTACGGCGGCCTGGTCCGCAGCAAGAACATGCTGTCGGTGCTGATGCAGGTAATGATGGTGTTCTCCCTCATCACCGTGCTTTGGGTGGTCTACGGCTACTCGTTGGCGTTCTCGGCAGGCAACCCGTTCTTCGGCACGCTCGGCAAGCTGTTCCTCAAGGGCGTGACGCCCGACAGCCTGGCGGCAACGTTCAGCAAGGGCGTCTACCTCCCCGAGCTCACCTTCGTTGCGTTCCAGGGTACGTTTGCGGCCATCACCACCTGCCTGATCGTCGGTGCGTTTGCCGAACGCATGAAGTTCTCGGCCGTGCTGATGTTCTCCGCGCTGTGGTTCACGTTCGCCTACATCCCGATCGCGCACATGGTGTGGTACTGGGACGGCCCTGACGCGATCACCGATGCCAAGTCGCTCGAGGCGGTGACGGCCGCGGCCGGGTTCATGTGGCAGAAGGGCGCGCTCGACTTCGCCGGGGGCACCGTCGTGCACATCAACGCCGCGATCGCGGGCCTGGCAGGCGCCTTCCTGCTGGGCAAGCGCATCGGCTATGGCAAGGAGGCGATGGCGCCACACAACCTGCCGATGACGATGATCGGCGCCTCGCTGCTGTGGGTGGGCTGGTTCGGCTTCAACGCCGGCTCCAACCTCGAGGCCAACGGCCTGGCAGCGCTCGCTTTCCTGAACACCGTCGTTGCCACCGCGGTGGCGGCGCTGGCCTGGTCGGCGGGTGAAGCGCTGATGCGCGGCAAGGCCTCGATGCTGGGCGCGGCATCCGGCGCGGTGGCGGGCCTGGTGGCGATCACGCCGGCCTGCGGCTTCGTTGGCGTGGGGGGCGCGATGGTGATCGGCCTGGTGGCCGGCCTGCTGTGCCTGTGGGGCGTCAACGGCCTGAAGCGCCTGCTCGGCGCCGATGACTCGCTGGACGTTTTCGGCGTGCACGGCGTGGGGGGCATTGCCGGTGCCCTGCTCACCGGCGTGTTCGCGGCGCCCAGCCTCGGCGGCACCGGTATCTGCGATTACGTCACCAACAAGTGCGGCGAATGGGGCAGCATCGGCGCTCAGGTGTGGGTGCAGGCGCAGGGCGTGTTCTGGACCGTCGTGATCTCCGGGATCGTGGCTGTGATCGCCTACAAGATCGTCGACCTCACGATCGGCCTGCGCGTCAGCGAAGAAGCCGAACGCGAAGGCCTGGACATCACCTCGCACGGCGAGACGGCGTACAGCAAGTAGGGCCCCCGCGCCGCTGGATCTCCGAGTTGGGGCCGCCGAAGGGCGGCCCCTTTTTGTTGTCCCGAACCGCGAGGCCCTGTGTTTTCTTGCATGCGGCACCATCTCGATGAAACTGACAGAATGAGCGAACCATGGTCCCGCATCTCATCACCGCCCTGACCGGGCCGATCAACGAACTCGAGGCGCGCATCCTGGAGTCGATGCCGGCGATCGAGCGCTGGTTCCGGCTCGAATGGATGGAGCACACGCCGCCGTTCTACACCTCGGTCGACGTACGCAACGCCGGCTTCAAGCTCGCGCCGGTGGACACCAACCTTTTTCCCAACGGCTTCAACAACCTCACACCCGAGATGCTGCCGCTGGCGGTGCAGGCGGCGATGGCGGCGATCGAGAAGATCTGCCCCGAGGCGAAGAACCTGCTGCTGATCCCCGAGAAGCACACCCGCAACACCTTCTACCTGCAAAACGTGGCGCGGCTGTCGCAGATCTTCCATCAGGCTGGGCTCAATGTGCGCCTGGGCACGCTCGACCCCGAAGTCAAGGCGCCGACCACGCTGTCGTTGCCCGACGGCGGCACGCTCGTGGTCGAGCCGCTCGTGCGCAGCAAGCATCGGCTGGGGACCAAGGACTTCGATCCGTGCACCATTCTCCTGAACAACGACCTCTCGGCCGGCATCCCGAAGGTGCTCGAGAACTTGCACGAACAGTACCTGCTGCCGCCGCTGCACGCTGGCTGGGCGGTGCGGCGCAAGAGCAACCACTTCCAGAGCTACGAGGAGGTGGCCAAGAAGTTCGCCAAGCTGCTTGGCATGGACCCGTGGCTGATCAATCCGCTGTTCGGACAGTGCGGCGAGGTCAATTTCGCCGAGGAGTCCGGGCTCGAGTGCGTGCAAAGCAATGCCGACGCGCTGTTGGCAAAGATCCGGCGCAAGTACAAGGAATACGGCATCAACGAAAAACCCTTCGTCGTGGTCAAGGCCGACAACGGCACTTACGGCATGGGCATCATGACCGTGCGCGACGCGAAGGAACTCGACGCCGTCAACCGCCGAACCAAGAACAAGATGAGCGTGATCAAGGAAGGCCAGGCCGTCACGCAAGTCATCATCCAGGAGGGCGTGCCGACCTACGAGCGCGTCAATGACGCGGTAGCCGAGCCGGTGGTCTACATGCTCGACCGCTACGTCGTCGGCGGCTTTTACCGCGTGCATGCCGAGCGTGGCATCGACGAGAACCTCAACGCGCCCGGGGCGTCGTTCGTACCACTCGCGTTCGACGAGAGCACGCAGTTGCCACGGCCTGGTGCAAAGCCAGGGGCCAGTGCGCCGAACCGCTTCTACATGTACGGCGTGATCGGGCGGCTCGCCATGCTGGCCGCGGCCTACGAGCTCGAAGCGACCGATCCCGACGCGGAGATCTACGAGTAACGGTTCCGCGGGTCAGGAACGATCGAGCGCGGCCCGCCAGGCCTTGATCGCTGGATCAATCACCTCGCGTCGTGCGAGGCTCTGCGCGGGCCACACCTTCTCGCGGTCGTAGTACTCGGGCACCGAAAGCATGCCGGGAGGGATCACCATCCAGGGCTGCTTCGATGCGGTGAAGATGTGGATGTCCGGTGGCAGGCGGTCAGGTTCGTCGAGCGTGCCCACGCGCACGAAGCTCACGAAGGGGCCGGCGCTCGCGTAGTGGCTCCACAGTGCGATCCTGCACCTGGGGCATCGCGCGATCTGCTGGCCGGCTCCGCTCGCGCTCGGTGTGTCCACGAGCTCCGGTTCGGCGGCAAGACGTGTGACGCGGTCGCTCTCGATCATTGCATTGAGCGCGAACGACGCGCCGCTTTCCCGCTGGCACCAGCGACAGTGGCAGCAGTGCACGAAGAGCGGGCGTGATTCCAGGCGGTACCGGATCTGGCGGCAGTCGCAGCCGCCCTGCAGAGGAAACGCCGTTTTGGTGTCCATGGTCGTCAGCCCTTCGATGCTGCGTCCTGCTCGCCCCCTGCAGCACCATGCTTGCCGCAGGCGGCGAGCATCTCGTGATCGGCGGCCCGCCCGCGGGGCGCACGCGAGGACCGATTCTTCCACGCCACGCGCACAATGCCGTTCAGAAGAACACATGCGCGGCCGCGCCCTGAGCCGCGGACGACTCCGTGAGCGCTGCTGCCGCCTCCTCTCGCACACCGGCCGCCCTGGCCGCCTTGACGCTGGCCGCGCTCGGCGTGGTCTATGGCGACATCGGGACCAGCCCGCTGTACGCGCTCAAGGAGATCTTCCACGGCGGCCACGTCGCGACCACGCCGGCCAACATCCTGGGCGTGCTGTCGCTGGTGTTCTGGACACTCACGATCGTCATTTCGCTCAAGTACGTGCTGCTGATCCTGCGCGCCGACAACAACGGCGAGGGCGGACTGATCGCGATGTTGGCGCTGGCCACGAACGCGGTGCGCGACAGGCCGGTGTTGCGCCGCGGCCTGATGACCGTGGGGCTGTTCGGCACGGCCGTGTTCTACGGCGACGGCGTCATCACGCCAGCGATCTCGGTGCTGTCCGCCGTCGAGGGCCTCGAGGTCGCGGCCCCTGCGCTGCATCAATGGGTGATACCCGCCACGCTGGTCGTGCTGACGGCGCTGTTCGCGGTGCAACGCTTTGGCACCGGCGGCATCGGCAAGTGGTTCGGACCGATCACGCTGCTGTGGTTCGCGGTGCTCGTCGCGCTCGGGGTGCCGCACATTGCGGCGCACCCGGGGGTGCTGGTGGCGCTGAACCCGGCGCACGCACTTGCGTTCGCCACGTCGCAGCCGGCGGTCGCCTTTGTCGGACTGGGCGCGGTGGTTCTCGTCGTCACCGGCGGCGAGGCGCTGTACGCCGACCTCGGGCACTTCGGCAAGCTGCCGATCCGCATCGCCTGGTACGGGCTCGTGATGCCCGCGCTGGTGGTCAACTACTTCGGCCAGGGCGCGCTGCTGCTGTCCGATCCGGCCGCGGTCGACAACCCGTTCTACCTGATGGCGCCGGCCTGGGCGCGCCTGCCGCTGGTGTTCCTTGCCACCGCGGCGACGGTGATCGCTTCGCAGGCGCTGATCTCGGCGGCGTTCTCGGTCACCAAGCAGGCGATGCAGCTGGGCATCCTGCCGCGCATGGCAGTGCAGCACACCTCGGTGCGCGACACCGGACAGATCTACGTGCCATTCGTCAACTGGGGGCTGTATGTCTTCATCGTGCTGGCGGTGGTCATGTTCAAGTCCTCGTCTAATCTCGCGTCGGCGTACGGCATCGCGGTCACGCTGGACATGACGATCACCACGGTGATGACCTTCTTCGTCATCCGCTACGGTTGGCGCTACCCGCTCGCGCTGTGCGTTGCCGCCACCGGCTTCTTCTTCGCGATCGACGTCGTGTTCTTCGCCTCGAATCTCCTGAAGTTGCTGCATGGCGGCTGGTTCCCGATCGTGATCGGCGTTGGCATGTTCACGCTCATGCTGACTTGGACCCAGGGTCGCAGGCTGCTGTCGACCAAGATGCGCGACGATGCGATCCCGCTCGGCGACTTCATCACGGCCATCTTCGTCAGTCCGCCCGCGCGCGCCGACGGAACCGCGGTGTTCCTGACCTCGGAGCCGGGCATTACGCCCAACGCACTCATGCACAATCTGAAGCACAACAAGGTGCTGCACGAGTACAACCTGTTCGTCAACGTGCAGCAGCACGACGTGCCCTGGATCGGGTTCGACCGTCGGGTGGAGATGTCACCGCTCGGCCACGACTGCTGGTCCGTTACCGTCCACTTCGGCTTCAAGAACGACCCCGACGTGCCGGAGGCGCTGCGCCTGCTCGAAGGCCGGGGCGTGCCGCTCGACGACATGCAGACCAGCTACTTTCTGAGCCGAGACATCGTGATCCCGACCTTCGGCGGTGGCATGGCGCTGTGGCGAGAGAAGCTGTTCGCTTCGATGCACCGAAACGCCACCGCGGCGGCCGACTTCCTCAACTTGCCGACCAACCGCGTGGTCGAGCTGGGCGCCAAGGTGCAGATCTAGGAGGAACAGGCTGGAGACGTCTGGCACCGCCAGGGGCGAGATCAGCCCAGCATGCAGTCCATTAAGTCACGAACAGTCACTTGGATCGAGTGCGCGCGAGCCCCGGGATTCTTAAGAGGGAACAAGAATGTCGCAACCGCAACACGCGTCGCAGCAGGCAGTCAAGGGAACGGGCAACGCAGGCACATTGCGGTGATGCCTCCGAGAAAGGCATCGAAGAGGCCGTGTGCTGACCGCGCGCCCGGCGATCGACCCTCGGGCGCCCTCTCGAGAGGAGCGTGCCATGAATTCCTCCGACTACGCCGCCGTTCAAGACGCGCTGGTGCGCATGGTCGTCCCGATGCGCCGCGAATTCGGCGTCGCGGTGGACGTGCGGCGTATGCGCTGCGACATGATCTACGCGCAGTTCATCGTGTCCCAGGCGCTCACCAGCCAGACACAGCCCCTGCACGACAGCGCTTGTCTGGTGGATCGGTGCCTTCGCGCCGCAGCCGCGCGGTCGGCATCGCCCGACAGCGCGGCCGCGGTCACCGTTCGTCGAGAAATTGCCGTCGAAGATGCCGCTCAGCGGCACCCGTTGGCAGCGTTGATCGAGTCGTTCGCGAGACGCGCGGCGATCAGGCGCGGTTCTTGATCTGCGACCCCTCGACGGTGACCTTCTGACCGACCGTGGGTGCGGTCGCCTGCGTGATCGTGCGCACCGTCCCGTCCTGCATTCGCACGGTGACCTGGTATTGGGTCGTCGCGCGAGCGTTCTTCTCGATCGCATTGCCGGCCACGCCGCCACCGACGGCACCCAGCACCGTCATGGCCTTGCGCCCGTCGCCGCCGCCCATGGCATTGCCGAGCAGACCACCGACGACGGCGCCGCCCACGGCGCCGACACCGGTGCCTTCACCCTTCTTCTTGAACGGCGTCACTGCCTCCACGACGCCGCAGTTGGTACAGGCGCTGGCGACTGCGCCGGGTGTGCCTGCGCCGGCCTTGGCCGTCGTGGCGGGTGCGGTCGCCTTCCGCGCGGCCACCGGTGCGGGCTTGGGTGAAGCGGACTCGGATGACGCAGGCTTCGCTTCGACCTTGGGCTCCATCTGATCCGGGTAGTCCGCTGGCGCCTGCGGCACGACACTGCCGCCGCTCTTTACCGACTTGGTTTCGCTCATCAGTGTGGCCGCTGTCGCGCTGTGGCTGTCGGCGACCTCCTTGGAGGCCGGCGAGCGAACCATCAACGTGGTCGCCGCCGCGGTCAGGAGGACCAGGCCAATAGCGCCGCCGACCAGTGCAGCCGGCCGCGAGAAGGTGTTCGCCAGGGGCGTGCGAGGCGTGCCGCTGGCGTCGGCCGTGGCGTCCAAGGTGCTGCTGTTGTTCATATTCGGGTTCTCCCGGAAGTCCAGTGACCCTCGATCAACGCACGAAGCGGCCATTGGCCACCTCGCAGTAGCGCTCATCTGCAACCGATTGTTACGGGGCCCGCTACGCTCGCGAACATGTTCTTGCAATCTTCATGGTGCGATCTGTCGCATGCGGCCATCGTCCGGCGCTTCGTGTCCCCGACCATCGCACGCAGCCGCGCGTCGTGCCGGCATTGCGCGGCGCGGTCGCCGACGCGGGCGCCTGGGTTGTGCAACAGTGGCGAGCATGACCTGTCCACGCAGCGCCCTCATCGCCTTGCGCCGATCTGAGGCCGCCTTCAGCCGGGCCGCCCCGATGGCGGTGCTGCCGACCGGCAGGGTCAGCTTTGCGTGATCACCACACTGCGCCATGAACCTGCTCTTCGTCGCCGACCCGCTCGCCACGTTCAAGACGTACAAGGACTCCACGTTCGCGATGATGCGAGAGGCCGCGCGCCGCGGCCACACGCTGTGGGCCTGCGAAGTGCGCCAGCTCGGTTGGCAGCGCGGCGGCCGTGTCACGGCGCGTGGCGCGAACCGCATTGTGCTGACGGGCGACCCGCACGTTTGGTACACGGTACAGGCCACGCAGGAACTCGAGCTGGCCGGTTTCGGCGAGCACGGGGCGGTGCTGATGCGCAAGGACCCGCCGTTCGACAGCGAGTACTTCTACGCCACGCACCTGTTGCAGCAGGCCGAGCGTGAGGGAGCGCGCGTGTTCAACAAGCCCGCGTCGTTGCGCGATCACCCGGAAAAGCTGGCGATCCTCGAGTTCCCTCAGTACATCGGCCCGACGCTCGTGGCGCGGGAACCCGAGGCGATTCGCGCGTTCCACGCCGAGCACCGCGACATCATCCTCAAGCCGCTCGACGGCATGGGCGGCATGGGCATCTTCCGGGTCGGCCCCGATGGCCTGAATCTCGGTTCGATCATCGAGACGCTGAACAAGGGCGGCACGCAGACCGTGATGGTGCAGAAGTACCTCACCGAGATCGCACGGGGCGACAAGCGCATCCTCGTGATCGACGGCGAACCGGTGCCGCATTCGCTGGCGCGCATTCCGCAAGGCAGCGAGATCCGCGGAAATCTCGCTGCCGGCGGCAAGGGGGTGGCGCAGCCCCTGTCGGCGCGCGACTGGGAGATCGCACGAGGCCTCGGCCCGGTGCTCGCGGCCCGCGGCCTGCTGGTGGTGGGGCTCGACGTGATCGGCGACTGGCTGACCGAGATCAATGTAACGAGCCCGACCTGCTTCCAGGAGATCACTGACCAGTCGGGTTTCGACGTGGCGAAGATGTTTGTCGACGCGGTCGAGCGCAACGTCGCGTCGGCCTACGCCGGACAAGCGCGGCGATGAGATGCATGCGCCGCCTCCCGGTCCTGCTGTCGCTGGTTGCCACGGCGGTCGCGTCGCGTGCCCACGACACCTGGTTCGAGCCGTTGCCGGCGCGCGGGGAGGTGGCCTTGGCGCTCGGGACGGGCAACCGCTTTCCCGTGTTCGACCTGGCTGTCGACACCAAGTACTTCGTCAAGAGCGGCTGTCGCGGCGGCGACGGCCGGTCGCGTGCGCTCGAATGGCAGCGCTATACCGACAAGACGACGCTGCTGCGCGTCAGGGCCAACGGAACGCCGGTGTCGACATGCTGGATCCAGCTCGAGCCTTTCGAGTTCGAGTTGCCCCAGGACAAGATCGAGATCTACTTCAGGGAGATCCGTCCCAGCGCCGCTGTGCTTGCCGCATGGGCCGGTCTGCGCGCGCGGGGCTTGCCGTTCCTGGAGCGCTACACGAAGAACGCGAGGATCGACCTGGGTAGCACCACGGCCTCGCAGCCAACTGGTACGGCGATGGATGTGCTTCGAGAGGCGCCCGCCGGCGCGCTCGCGGTCGGTGCCGAAGCCACGCTCCGGGTGCTGCGCGAGGGTAAACCGCTTGCGGACTTCCCGGTCGAGTTGGTCAATGAGCGCAACCCCGTCGGCCTTTGGCACCGTACCGATGCCGAGGGCCGCATTCGCGCGAAGATGCCATCGCCGGGTCGCTGGATCCTGCGCGGCACCGATCTCAGGCTGTCGGCCAGCGACCCGACGCGTTGGGAGAGCCAGTTCATCACCTACGCGTTCGAGGTTGCCCGCTAGAACCCGATCAGCTTCGTCGCGAAAGCGCGCTCGGCGAACCATATCGCTGCGAGCGCCACGATCACGAGCGAGCCGCCGACCATGATCCAGCGCCGGTAGAACATCGTTCGTCGCATCGCGTAAGCCAGCGGCAGGAACACCAGCACGATCGCGAGCTGCCCGATCTCGACGCCGACGTTGAAGCCCACCAGCGCGAGCGCGAGCGCTTGGCGGGGCAGTCCCAGGTCGGCCAGCACGCTCGCAAATCCGAAGCCATGCATCAGGCCGAATCCGAACGCCACCATCCACAGCCGCCCGAACACGAGCGGCTTGACGTTGTTCAGCGCTGCGGCCACCACCGACAGCGCGATCACTGACTCGACCAGCCGCGAGGGCAGTTCGATGACGCCGAGCACCGCAAGCGACAGCGTGATCGAGTGCGCCACAGTAAAGGAGGTCACGATCCTGAGCACGTCCCAGAACGCGTCGCGCGCGCGCTCGACGGCGAGCCAGCGTGCCCCCTGCCAGGCAAGCACCGACGGCAGCAGCAGCGACAGCAGGAAGAGGATGTGATCGAGTCCGATCCAGATGTGCCAGACGCCCTCGCGCACGTAATCGGTGAACTGCGACCAGCGCTCGACGGCGCCGAGCTCGAAGGTCTGCGTCGGCTGCTGCGGGCCGAGCACTGCAGTGCGCGCCAGGCCGCGCGCCTGCAGGTTGAGCAGGCCGCGGTGCTGCGGGTCGAGGTCGGCGAACAGCGTGTAGGTGATGGCCAGCCGGGATGGCACGCCAGCCTCGCCGGCGCACCGTAGCGCGAGTGGCAAGACCGAGTACGCGCCGTCGGTGTGGCCGTCGACCTGCTGCGCACCGACCTCGATCGCGCACGGATGGTCGTCGGCACTGACCTGGAGTCGCGCGGTCGCATAGGCTGCGATCTCGGCGTGGCGCGCACGCACCTCGCCCCAGGTGAGTTCGCCGTTGCCGTCGGCGTCCAGTCCGAGCGCGAAGTCGAGGTCGCGCAGCGCGATGTCCCAGCGTCCCTCGATCGACGCGGACTTGATCTCGATCGTGAGGTAGCTGTCCGAGGGCTTGTGTGCGATGGCCGCGGAGGCTGCAGCGAGCAGCAGCAGCGCGAGAAGATGCCGGACCGCGACCATCACCGCAGCGCCTCCAGCTGCGCGGCCAACGCGCGCAGCACCACACTCTCGACGCCGTTCCTTTCCAGCCAGTCGAGGGCCGGCGCAGCGTCGGATCGCGAGCGCGCGGCCAGCGCCGCCTCGAGCAGCACGCGAGCGTCGGCGGCCTCCTTTTGCACCGCGAAATTCGACCGCGCGAGCGCCAACGATCGCTTCGCATCGTGCAACAGCGCGAGCGCGAAACGCGCCTCCTCCTTCTCGTGCGTGCGGTCGCCGCGGGCGCGCGCGGCGTCGAAGCGAGCGCCCAGCTCGCGCGCCCAGCCGTCCGCGCGCGGATCGCCCGCGGCCTTGGCGGCCAGCGCCAGACGCAGCAGCAGCACGTCGGCACGGCCCCGGTCGGCCAGCACCTTGACCACCTCCGCGGCGCGTCCGCGGTCGAGCAGAAAGTCGGCATGCGCGGCTTCGAGGTAGGTGTCGGGCAAACCGAGCGAAAGCGCCTCGTTGTAGGCACGCTCGGCCGCCACAGGATTGCCACGCCGCTCCTCGATCTCGGCCAGCCGTGTGAGCGCCCACAGGCGCTCGGCGGGCGATGCATCGGTCGCGGCCCGCAGTGCGCCCGCGAGCACACGCGACGCGTCGGCGGCACGGCCGCTCATCGAGTCGACATACGCGCTGCAGGCCGTGCCGATCAGCGGTGTCGTGTTTGGCGCGAGGCCCGCACAGGCACGGCGCGCGCTGGTGTAGTCGGCACGCACCATCTGCACCGCGGCCATCCAGGACCAGGCCTCGGCGTTGTCGGGCTCGGCGGCCACCGCGGCGTCGAGGTCGGCCAGCGCCAGGTCGAAGCGATGGTCGTACTGTCGCAGCACCGCGCGTAGCACGCGCACCGGCACCGGCGGTGCGGCCTCGTCCCACCACGGCCCGAGCACCGCCTGCGCGTGGCCCACGTAGCGTGGGTCGCCCTCGGCCAGCGCCTCCTCGACGTACCGCCGCGCCAGCGCCACCGCCGTGTCGACATTGTTCGGATCACGCAACGCGGCCAGTCGCATCGACTGCAGCTCGCGCGCGCGGGGGTTGGTCGCGCGAGCGGGCACCCGTTCGAGCACCTGTGTGTCGTCAGCTGGCATGAAGGGCGCCGCCTGAGCGGGCACGGTCAGGGCACAGGCGGCGAGCAGGCCGGTGACGGCTTGGATCGAGAGGGGCATGTCGGGTCGAGCGATGGCAGGCGCGGCATGGTAGCCACCTCCGCGCCAGGCGCACCGAACCCGTGCCGTTCGAACGTGTACCGGCACAGGCTGCGCACCGGCTACGCTAGGGGCCCGAGCGCCCTGCCTGACGAACCGCCGACGATGGACACCACCGAATTGCGAGCGCGCCTTGTGCGCGCGGCGCACTACGATGCCGAGTACGGCGCAAGCCTGTCCAATCATTTGCCGATGGCGCTGACCGCATTGACGCGGCTGGGCGCGAGCGCCGAGCGGCTCGACGCGTTCATGGACCTGTACTTGCGGCGCCTGCACGCCGCGCCGCCGCGCCAGCCCTGGTCTGCAGGCGAACCCTGGCGTGGCGCGCTCGGCGACCCGCGCGCATGGCCGACGTATCGCACTCTGTTCCGCGATTGGTTTGCGTACGAGGACGTGGCCACGACGCTCGACCAGGCGTTGCCCACGCTGATGCGGGGGGCGGGCGCCGCCGCCTTCCACGGCCTGATTCGCACGGCCTATGCGCTGGCCGCCAACCATGCCGATGAACTGGCCGACGGCCTGGCGTATTGGGCCTGCCGCTGGTTCAGCTGTGGCGATGCATCGGCGCTGGTGCAAGGCAACGAGGGTGACGCGCTGGCGGTGCTCGGCGAACTCGACCTTGGCACGGTGCCCGACATGCCGCTCATCGCGCAAGGCATGGCCTGGGCTGCCGCGCACCCGCGCTTCGCGATGGTGATGGCGCGCTGGCAAGTCGACGGCTGGAGCACGCTGCCGCGCCTGGCTCACCTGGCGGCCGAACGTTATGCGGCAAGCGCCGACTTCACCGCGCTGCACCTCGTGACCAGCGCGCACGCGGTGCGGGTGCTCCTGCCCTGGATCGATGCCGATGCGCGCTTGGACGCGCTGCGCCACTACGCGCTGGCCTACGCTGCCGCGTGGGGCACGCTGCCGCGCGATGCGCCGACGTTGGCGCCAATGCCCGTGCTGCCCTGGTCGGAGGTCGTCGCGCGCGCGATCGAGAGCGACGACGATCACCGCATCAAGCTGGTCGACTGCTGCCGTGAGCTCGAAGGCGCGCAAGGCGGCGCCGTGTGGGCCACGGCGGCATCGCGCGCAGTGGCATGAGGCGCATGAGCGCGCACCTTGCGGCCTACGGCCGCGACCCAGCAGGCAGACAATCGCCTGCATCGCCAATGAGGAACCTTGCCATGCCCGCTGCCAAATACCTGTTCGGCCTGTTGCTCGTCAGCGTGCTTCCGTGCCACGCGCAGAACGGGACTTTCCAATCGAGATCGCTGACGCCGGAAACCGCGCTGGCCGCAGCGCGCGCCGCGCTCGACGCCTGCCGCAAGCAGGGGTTTCAGGTTGCGGTGGCGGTCACCGACCGAGCCGGCATCACGCAGGTCCTGCTGCGCGATCGCTTCGCGGGTCCCCATACGGTCGAGGTGGCGTCGGACAAGGCTTGGACCGCGGTGAGCTTTCGCACCTCGACGAGCACCCTGGCCGCGGAAACCCAGCCCGGCCGGCCGATGAGCGGACTGCGCAACCTTCCGCGGTTTCTCGCTGCAGGCGGCGGCCAGGTGATCGAGGCCGGGGGGACCGTGCTGGGGGCGATCGGCGTGTCGGGTGGCCCGGGAGGCGAGGCCGACGACAGCTGTGCTGTGGCCGGCATCAAGGCCATCGGCGACGCGATCGAGTTCTGACGTCGGCGAGATCGCGAGGAACCCGCACCATGGCCAGAACCGCTGTCGTCTCCGCACTCGTCGCTGCCGCACTCACCGCGGCAGCCTTCATGCTCAACCCGACGCCCGAGGCGCACCGCGCCAAGATCAAGGAGGCGATCGCCGAGCGCAGCCCGCTCGCCGCCGCGCTGGGCCTCGGCGCGCTGACGGCGTTTACCTCGACGTATCACGCACTGGGTGTGGCTTCGTACACCACGGTCAACGAGCGCGTGGCCTCGATCGGCGCGCTCGGCATGGTCTTCGTGCTGCAGCCGTCGCAGGACAAATGAGCGCCGCGGCCGCGATTGCCGAACTGCCCAACCTGGGCCCCAAGTCGCAGGCCGCCCTCGCCGCCGCCGGCATCACCAGCTTCGAGACGCTGCGCCGCCTCGGTTCGGTGGCTGCGTACGCAAAGGTCCGGCGTTCGGGTGGAAAGGTCAGCCTCAACCTGTTGTAGGCGCTCGAGGGTGCATTGACGGGCCTGCCGTGGCAGGCGGTCGCGCGTGAGCACCGAACGAGCCTGCTGCTGGTGCTCGAGCACCACGAGCGGGCCTGAGCGCCCGAACATGCGGACTCGGCCCTTCAGCGCGCCAACACGGCGTGCCGCTCGCGGGCGCGCTGCCCCGCGGCGCGCTTCAAGCTGCCGGTGAACGCCAGCGACAGCCGCGCGTGCAGCAAGCGCTCGAACACACCGCGCACCGCTTGGGCATCGAGCGCATCGAGAGCCGCCGCGCGCTCTTCGATGCTGCGCACGCGGCCGAGCGTGAACAGATCGAGCGCGGCATCCTCGAGCCTTCGCAGTGGCTTCTCGGCGTCGCGCAGGCGGCGCACCCGCAGCTGATTGTGTGCGCGGGACAGTTCTGCCGCGTCGATCGATCCGGCATGCGCGTGCAGCAGCGCAAGCACCACGTCCAGACATTCGTTGGCGCGCTCGGGCGCGGTCGATGTCTCGATGATGAACTGGCCACACAGGTCCTGCACCTCGGCGGCGCACGAGGCGTGGTAGGCCAGGCCTCGTTTCTCGCGCAGCTCGTGCAGCAGAGGCGAACTCATGCCCTCTCCCAGCACCGCGGCGGCGAGCGCGGCGGCGTCCTCGGCCGCATCGCCTCGAGGCCCGATCGCCCCGCCCAGCACCGCGTGGGTCTGGCTCGAGCCCTCTTGTGCGCGGGTCCGCACGTCGCCCAGGTAGGCGGGCGGCTCGACACGCGCCGAGCCGCCTGCCGGTAGCGACGCGAAGGCCTGCGTGGCAGCGAGCAGGAAGCTGTCCTCGTCGAATGCACCCGCGGCGCCCACGACGATGTTGTCGCCGCGGTACTGGCGCTGCACGTACTGCACCAGTTCGTCCCGTGCGAGGCGTTGCACCCGCGTGCGCGTGCCAATCACCGGCAGCGCGGCCGCATGCAGCCCGTAGCATGCACTGTCGAACAACTTGTAGGCCGATGACACGGGGTCGTCTTCGTCCTCCGCCAGCTCCTGAAGAAGCACTTGGCGCTCGCGCTCGAGCTCATCGGCCGGAAAACTCGGCACGGTTACCAGGTCGGCGAGCATGCGCGCGGCCTCGCCCGCGTGTTCGGGCAGGCCGCGCATGTAGAAGGCGGTGTGGTCGCGGTCGGTGTGGGCGTTCACCTCGACGCCGAGTGCCTCGGCGTCAACGTTGATGCGCCGCGCGTCGCGCGTGGCCGTGCCCTTGAACAGCATGTGCTCGACCATGTGGCTGATGCCATTGACCGCGCGCGATTCGTGCGCGCTGCCGCTGCGGATGAACACCGCGACACCGGCTGTCGTGGCCGCGGGCAGGGGCAGCGTGACGAGACGCACGCCGTTGGCCAGCGTGGCAAGGGTGGTCTTGGACGGACTCACGTGATGCGGCGATAGAAGACGGTGGCGTCGCGATAGCCACCGACCGCCCACAGCGCGCTGTCGAGGATCTCGCAGTTCACCGATGCGCCATCGTCCACAAAGCCGATCAGCGACTCGGCAAGGGCGTGCACGTCGGTTTCGCTGGCCGCGGCAAGGCGTCGTACAGCGGGCGGGCGTTCGGCGCGGGTGTGGTCCACGGGGGTCAAAGCGGTCGATAGGAGTGGCGGTCTGGCGCGGTGCGATCGTAGAGCACGCCCCGGCGACGCCCGAGCCTGTCGGGCACATGTGCTCACGATTTGGGTTGAACTCCGTGAGCGATCGACGATCATGGGTTGGATGGATCCCACCGTCTCACAGATCTCGGCGGAGCGACCGGCCGCGCCGCCGGTCGGTGGCGGGCAGCGTCTGGTGGTCGGCGCTGTCGTCGTCGCGCTGGCGATTGCGGCCGGGGCCTATCTGTGGTGGCGCGAGGGTCGAGGCAGCGCACCACCCGTGACCACAGGGACGGCTGACGCGCCCCCGGTGAGCCCGACCCCGCCGCCCGTTGCGGCCGCCGAGCCGGCGCCTCCCGCGATCCTTCATCCGATCGAGCAAGCCGCCGTCGTGACCCAGGGCGCGCAGGCCGCGTCGCCGTCCGGCCCCGACAGTGCCGACGCCGCACTGCGGCGCGCGTTGGGAGAACTCCTGGGCAGCAAGGCGATGCTCGCGATGGTGCATACCGATGACTTCGTGCGACGCGTCGTCGCGACGATCGACAACCTCGACCGTGCGCATGCCGCGCCGAGGCTGTGGCCCGTGGTGCCGGCGCCCGGGCGGTTCGCCACCGTGCGCGGTGGCGACGGCGCGGAGCAGATCGCTCCAGCCAACACGTCGCGCTACGCGCCTTTCGTCGCCTTCATCGAATCGATCGACACCGCGCGTGCCGCGGCCCTGTACGTGCAGTGGTATCCGCTGTTCCAGCAGGCCTATCGCGAGCTCGGCTATCCGCAGGGATACTTCAACGACCGCTTGGTGCAGGTGATCGACCGTCTGCTCGCATCGCCCGAAGTGGCGCCGCCGATCGCAGTGCGCCTGACCGAGGTGAAGGGCCCGATCGCCTCCGAGCGCCCCTGGGTGCGCTATGAGTTCGCCGATCCTGCGCTCGAGTCATTGCCCGCCGGCTCGAAGATGCTGGTGCGCATGGGACCCGCGCAATCGCAACGCCTGAAGACCAAGCTGGCCGCGTTCCGCGCCGCGATCGTGCGCGCGGTGCCGGCAGCGCGCCAGCCCTAGCGAGCCTGCGCGCCAGTCAGTCGGCAGGCGGCTGCGTTGCCGGGGGCAGCGTGGCCAGCCGCGCCGGCAGCAGCGACCAGATCGCGCGCCGATCGTCGTCGTCGAGCACCGACCACAACGCGATCTCGTCGAGCGTGCGGCCACAGCCGACACAGTGACCGCTCGGCTCGTCCATGCGGCAGATGTTCCTGCATGGACTGGGGATCATGGTGGGGCCTGCACCACGTCATGCACCGGGGCGTTGTCGGTGAGCGGAGGCAGGTCCGCCGGTGCGAGGCGGAACACCCCGTTCGGATGCCCAGCGGCGGCCCAGATCGCATCGAAGCGGAACAGGTCGGCATCGATCAGGGTCAGCGGTGATTCGCTGTGTGCAAGCGGGGCTACGCCGCCGATCGAAAACCCGGTGCGCGCCTTGACGAACTCGGCGTCGGCACGCCCGAGCGCACCGGCGATCGCAGCCACCTTGTTCTCGTCGACGCGCCTGTCGCCCGAGGCGATGACGAGCACCGCGCGATCGTCGCTCTTGCGCCGGAAGATCACGCTCTTGGCGATCTGGCCGAGCGTGACGCCCAGCGCATCGGCCGCCTCCTGCGACGTGCGCGCGGCCACCTCGAGCCAAACCGGCCGATGCGGGTGACCGCGCGCGGCGAGCGCGGCCGCGACGCGGCGAAAGCCCTCGGGCCTGTCGTCGACCACCGGCGTCATGCGGCGGCAACTTCCGACTTGCCGCGCCTGGCCAGCAGTGCCTTGCCCGCGCGCGAGATCGGCGCGCGCCCGAGCACGCCAGAGATGTATGCGCCGGCGTCGACCAGGGCGTCGAGGTCGATGCCGGTGGCAATGCCCAGGCCCTCGAGCATGAACACCACATCCTCGGTGGCGACGTTGCCCGTTGCTCCCTTGGCATACGGACAGCCGCCGAGCCCCGCCACGCTGGTGTCGAAGTGCGCAACGCCGATCTCGAGGCACGCGTAGATGTTCGCCAGCGCCTGGCCGTAGGTGTCGTGGAAATGACCGCTCACCTCGTCGATCGGGTAGTGCCGCAGCGCCCGCTCGATCGCGCGTTGCACACGCCTGGGCGTGCCCACGCCGATCGTGTCGGCGATGCCCACATGCTGCACGCCGATGCCCTTCATCAGCCGGACCACGCGCTCGACCTCGTCGGCGCTGACTTCGCCCTGGTAGGGGCAGCCCAGCGCGGTGGAGATCGCGCCACGCACCTTCAGGCCCGCCGCGAGCGCCGCCTCGGCCACGGGTCGGAAGCGCTCGATGCTCTGCTCGACGCTGCAGTTGATGTTGCGCTGGCTGAAGGCCTCGCTCGCGGCGCCGAATACGACGACCTCATCGGGCCGTGTGGGCAGCGCAGCCTCGAAGCCCTTCATGTTCGGCACCAGCACGTGATAGCGCACGCCCGGCGCGCGCTCGATGCCGGCCATCACGGCCACGTTGTCCGCCATCTGGGGCACCCACTTGGGCGAGACGAAGCTGGTGACCTCGATGTCGCGCACGCCGGCGGCCTGCAGGCGCAGCACCAGGCCGACCTTGTACTCGGTCGCGACAGGCTGCTTCTCGTTCTGTAGACCGTCGCGCGGGCCAACGTCGACCAGATGGACATGGGTGGGCAGGGCAGCGGGCATGTGAACGATTCCTCGGTCGCGGCAGGAATCACTGTATCGCGCCCGTCTTCGCCCCCGACCAGGGGGTGGTCTTGTGCCTGAACCGGGTCGACACTGCCTCGCATGGATCCGCGTACCGTAATTGCACAGCGCATCGACCTGCATCTGCGGCGACAGCTCGGGGAGGCCGTGGATCTGCAGCGGGCGCTGAACGACGAGGCCTACAAGCGCGATCTGCTGCTGGTTTGCGACGCGATGAAGGGCACGGAGCTGCCTTTGCTGGCGCGCCAGTTCCGCGTCGCCGGTGAGCGTTACGAGGCCGAGCGCCACCAGTTTGAGCCTGCAGGCTGCCACGCCGGCCCGCCGCAGGACTGGGGCACCGACACCTCGGGCTTCGGCTTGTCGCGGCCGCTGCCGCTGGCGGAACCCGAAAAGAAGGTTCCGAAGCCCTCGTGGTTCTTGCCGTCACGCTGGCTGTGACGGCCGGCGCGGACGCGGTGCCGTGACAGCCCATGGGCCGGCGCGCGCCGGCTTCGTTCAACCGAGTGGCTCGACGCGCAGAAGCTCGGCGCCTTCGGCGACCTGATCGCCCACGCCATAGAGCAGCTCGGCCACGGTGCCGTCGCGCGGTGCGGCGATGGTGTGCTCCATCTTCATTGCTTCCATCACGGCCAGCGGCTGGCCGGCCTTGACCGCATCACCCGCGCTCACCAGGAAGGCGACCATCTTGCCGGGCATCGGCGCAGTCAGGCGCCCGGCGGCAATGCCCTCGCCAGCATGCGCCAGCGCATCGACCTGCTGCAGCGCGAGCGAGCCTTGCGGCGCGAACACGGTCATGCGCTCGCCGTCAGCATAGACCGCCAGCGTCCAGCGGGCGTCGCCCAGGGTCACGTCGTGGCGATCGTGGCCGAGCGCCGTGGCCGAGAACGGCCAGCGCCGCGAGCCGACGGCCAGCGTGAGCGCACCGTCATGCGCGCGGTGCAGACTCACCGCATGGCGCTCGCCGCCGATGTCCAGATCGAAGCGCCGCGTCGCGCCACCGAACAGTCGCCATCCGTCGCGGCGAGACCACGGATCGTCGTCCTGCAAGGAGGCTTCGTTCGCCAGCTCGCGCGCGACGACGCCTGCCGCGGCGCATTCGAGCGCCAGCGGCGCGAACGCGAACAGCGCCGCACGCTCGCGCTCGATCAGTGCCGTGTCGAGTTCGGCTCTCGAGAACGCATCGGTCGCGACCACGCGGCGCAGGAACGCGACGTTGGTGGCCAGGCCGACGATATGGGTGTGTGCCAACGCGGCGTCCAGCCGTGCCAGTGCCTGCTGCCGGTTCTCGCCCCAGACGATCAGCTTGGCGATCATCGAGTCGTAGTGCGGGCTGATCGCGTCGCCCTCGTCGAATCCGCCATCGACGCGTGGCGTGTCTTCGCTGCGCTCGAAGCTTACGTGGGCCGGCCAACGCGCGACCTTCAGCTTGCCGGTGGCAGGCAGGAAGCCACCCTCGGGGTTCTCGGCACAGATGCGCGCCTCGATCGCGTGGCCGCGCATCGTGAGCTGTTGCTGTGTCAGCGGCAGTGGCTGGCCCGCGGCCACGCGCAACTGCCACTCGACGAGATCGAGCCCGGTGATCGCCTCGGTGACCGGATGCTCGACCTGGAGCCGCGTGTTCATCTCCATGAAGTAGGCGCGGATGTCGCCGTCGTCGAGCTCCTCGGCGACGAACTCGACCGTGCCAGCACCGACATAGCCCACGGCCCGGGCCGCCGCGACGGCGGCCTCGCCCATCTGGCGTCGCCGCGCCTCGCTCATGCCCGGCGCGGGCGCTTCCTCGAGCACCTTCTGGTGGCGTCGCTGCACCGAGCAGTCGCGCTCGAACAAGTACACGCAGTGGCCCAGCGTGTCGGCGAAGACCTGGATCTCGATGTGGCGTGGCCGCGTGACGTAACGCTCGACCAACACATGGTCGTCGCCGAAGCTGGCCTTGGCCTCGCGCTGGCACGACGCGAGCGCAGCAGCGAAATCCTCGGCGCGTTCGACACGGCGCATGCCCTTGCCGCCGCCGCCGGCGCTGGCCTTGATCAGCACCGGGTAGCCGATGCGCTCGGCCTCGCGCGCGAGCAGTGCCGGTTCGTTGTCCTGGCCGTGGTAGCCGGGCACGAGCGGCACGCCGGCCCTGTCCATCAGCGCCTTGGCCGCGGCCTTGCTGCCCATCGCCGCGATCGCCGAGGCCGGCGGGCCGATGAACACAAGCCCGGCCTTTGCACACGCGGCGGCAAACGCCTCGTTCTCCGACAGGAAGCCGTAGCCCGGGTGGACCGCCTGCGCACCGGTGGCCTTCGCGGCGTCGAGGATCCGTTCCCAGCGCAAGTAGCTCTCTCGCGGCGGCGGGGCGCCAATGCGCACCGATTCGTCGCAAGCGCGCACATGGCGCGCATTGGCGTCGGCGTCGGAGTACACCGCCACGGTGCGAACGCCGAGCCGCCGCGCGGTCGCGGCGACACGACAAGCGATCTCGCCGCGGTTGGCAATCAGGATCTTGTTGAACACCTCAAGCCTCCCCCATCTGCGTCGGCACGAAGTGCCCGCGCAGTCGCCTCACCAAGCCGCGCAGGAAACGGAACAGCACGACGATGGCAGTGACCATCACCACCAGCGTGAACGCCAGCACGACCAAGAACCACACCGGGTGCGACCATGCCAGCCACAGCATCGAGGGCACGAACGCGTCGCCGAGCAGCGACAGGCCGATGTTCGAGAACGGCTCGGGGGACGTGTTGACCGCTGCGCGGGTGGTCGTCTTGGCCGCGTGGGAGGTCGCTGCCAGCGTGCCGCCCAGCAGCGCCGCCAGCGCGGCCCAGGTGGCCTGGTCGCCGCCGAACACGCCGTAGGCCAGCGCCGCACCGGCAGGAATGCGGATGAAGGTGTGCACCGTGTCCCACAGCGAGTCGACCCAGGGCACCTTGTCGGCGAAGAATTCGACCAGCACCAGCGCGCCGCTGGCGTAGAGCATCGCCGGCTGCTGCAGCACGTGCAGCCCCGCAGGCAACGCGACCCAACCGAGATTCCCCGCCAGGCCCGTGAGGAAGACCACCGCATACAGCCGCAGCCCGCTCGCCCAGCCGAGCGCCGCCGCGAGGGCGATCAATTGTGTGGTGTCGACGTTCACGCCGCCCACTTCGGTGCGCGCTTCTGCAGGAAGCTCTGCACGCCTTCCCGGCCTTCGTCGCTGGCGCGAATGTCGGCGATGCGGCGCGCGGTCTCGGCGCGCAGTCCGGCGTCGATCGGCCGGCCCGCGATGTCCTTCACCAGTTGCTTGCAGGCCCTCACCGCAGCCGGGCCGTTGGCCACCAGCGCGGCGACGATCTCGGCGACCTTCGCATCGAGCGCGTCGGCGGCGACAACCTCGTGAACGAAACCCATCGTCTTGGCCTGCGCCGCGGGGAAGCGTTCGGCGGTGACGAAGTAACGGCGCGCTGCCTGCTCGCCCATGGCGCGAACGACATACGGTCCGATCGTCGCGGGCAGCAGGCCCAGTTTCGATTCGGACAGACAGAACTGCATGCCTTCGGCCGCAACGAGAACGTCGCACACCGCGGCCAGGCCCACGCCGCCGGCGTAGCAATCGCCGTGCACGCGGCCGACCACCGGTACCGGGCAGGCGTGGATCGTCCACAGCATGTCGGCCAGGGCCTGCGCGTCTGCGCGGTTCTGCTCCCAGGTGTAATCGGCCATGGCGCGCATCCACGACAGATCCGCGCCGGCGCAGAACGCCTTGCCGCGGCCACCGAGCACGATCGCGCGCAGCTGCGGTTCGGTGCCGAGCTGCGCGAACGCCTGCGTCAGCTCGGCGATCACGCCGTCGTTGAATGCGTTGCGCACGTCGGGGCGATTGAGCCAGACCTCGGCCACGTGCGCCGACGGCCGGTGGATGTCGAGTGTGGCGCTGCTCACATGCGGAACACGCCGAAGCGCGTGTCGGGGATGGGTGCGTTCATGCTGGCCGCGATGCCGAGCGCGAGCACGCGGCGCGTGTCGGCGGGGTCGATCACGCCGTCGTCCCACAGTCGCGCGCTCGCGTAGTACGGGTGGCCCTGCGCCTCGTACTGCGCGCGAATCGGTGCCTTGAAGGCCTCCTCGTCGGCGTCACTCCAGGTGCCGCCCTTGCCCTCGATGCCGTCGCGCCGGACAGTGGCCAGCACGCTGGCGGCCTGCTCGCCACCCATCACCGAGATGCGAGCGTTCGGCCACATCCACAGGAAACGCGGCCCGTAGGCCCGCCCGCACATGCCGTAGTTGCCGGCGCCGAACGACCCGCCGATGATGATCGTGAACTTGGGTACCTGCGCGCAGGCCACAGCCGTGACCATCTTGGCGCCCGCGCGCGCGATGCCTTCGTTCTCGACCTTCCTGCCCACCATGAAGCCGGTGATGTTCTGCAGGAACACCAGCGGCACCTTGCGCTGGCAGCACAGCTCGACGAAGTGCGCGCCCTTGTTGGCGCTCTCGGTGAAAAGGATCCCGTTGTTGGCGACGATGCCCAGCGGCATGCCCTCGATGTGCGCGAAGCCGGTCACGAGCGTGCTGCCATAGCGCGCCTTGAATTCGTCGAACTCGCTCGCATCGACGATTCGCGCAATGATCTCGCGCACGTCGTAGGGCTTGCGCGTGTCGGTGGGGATCACGCCGTGCAGCTCGGCCGGGTCGAGCCTGGGCGGGCGCGGCGCGATCGTGGCCAGCGGATTCGGCTTGCGCCAGTTGAGATGACCGACGATGCGGCGTGCCAACGCGAGTGCATGGATGTCGTCCTCGGCGAGGTGGTCGGCAACGCCTGACAGCCGCGTGTGCACATCGCCGCCGCCGAGGTCTTCCGCGCTGACCACCTCGCCGGTGGCCGCTTTGACGAGCGGCGGGCCGCCGAGGAAGATCGTGCCCTGCTCCTTGACGATGATGGTCTCGTCGCTCATCGCCGGCACGTAGGCGCCGCCGGCGGTGCACGAACCCATCACGACGGCGATTTGCGGGATACCCTCGCCGGAGAGGGTGGCCTGGTTGTAGAAGATGCGGCCAAAGTGCTCGCGATCCGGGAACACCTCGTCCTGGTTGGGCAGGTTGGCCCCGCCCGAATCGACGAGGTAGATGCAAGGCAGCCGGTTCTCGCGCGCGATTTCCTGGGCGCGCAGGTGCTTCTTGACCGTCATCGGGTAGTAGGTGCCGCCCTTGACGGTGGCGTCGTTGCAGACGATCACGCACTCGACACCGGCCACGCGGCCGATGCCGGCGATCATGCCGGCGCCCGGTGCGTCGTTGTCGTACATGTCGAGCGCGGCCAGTGGCGCGATCTCGAGGAAGGGAGTGTCCGCGTCGAGCAGCCGTTCGACCCGCTCGCGCGGCAGCAGCTTGCCGCGCGAGAGGTGCTTGGCGCGTGGCCCGTCGCCTCCGCCCTGGGCGATGGTCTGCAGCTTCGTGTTCAGGTCATCGACCAGGGCGCGCATCGCCTCCGCGTTGGCCTTGAACTCTTCTGACCGCGCATTGAGCTTCGAAGCCAGGACGGGCATGGGGTCGGTCTCCTGGAACGCCGCCGGCACAGGACTCGCACGGGTTGCGGCTCGACGTTCACGTTGGCGTCGATTCTACGGAAGGCCCCGCCGCGGCTTCAGTTGTTGCGGAACAGGTCGGCGGCAGTGGTGGGGTCGAGGTCCTCGCCCATGCGTGCGCGGAACAGCAGTTCGTCGGTGGCGCGCAGGCGCCGCGACACTTCGCGGCTGATGTTCATCTGGATCAGCGCGAACTGCTCGGCGTCGTGCTCGAACAGGCGATACAGCGCGGCCGAGCCGAACTCGATCGCTCGGCAGTCGTCGACGGCCCGCACCGAGGCGCTGCGAGGGAACAGGTCGATCAGTGCCATTTCGCCGAAGCACTGCCCGGCGTCGAAACGGTGCAGCTTCCAGTCGTCGCCGTTCCAGTGCTTGAGCACGTCGACCCGGCCCTGCTCAAGCACGTACATCGACTCGGCACGCTCACCCTCGTGGAAGAAGTACTCCCCCGCCCGCCGCGTCACCAGGGTCGCATCTGCAAGGAGGAATTCGAGCGTGTCGCCGCGCAGGGCGCCGAAGATCGGCATGGCCTGGAGAAGCTCGATGTGGCCTGCCGAGCCGGTGCCGGCGGCGTGCACGGGCACTGCCCGGCCGCCGTTTCCGCTGTCCGCTGTCATGCATGCATCATCCGCGAACCCGGGCAGCGCGTTCAAGCCCTTTTCGGCGATGCGGGAAACATCGCAGCGCCTCGCCGCAACCACGGCCTACCATCGCAGCCGCATGCTCGATCCGGCGGCCATGACCCACGCTCTCCCTGCCTTGCGCGACTACCGTCTGCAGGACAACCTCGCTGCGGCCGCCGGCGCGGTGTTCCTCACCGGGACACAGGCCCTGGTTCGATTGCTGCTGATGCAGCGCCGTCGTGACGAGGCTGCCGGGCTGCGGACCGCGGGTTTCGTCTCCGGCTACCGCGGCTCGCCACTGGGCATGGTCGACCAGCAGTTGTGGAAGGCAAAGACGCTGCTCGACGCGGCGGGCATCCAGTTTCTTCCTGCGATCAACGAGGACCTGGCCGCCACCGCGTGCCTGGGCACGCAGCGCGTTGCGCTCGACCCCAAGCGCACCGTCGACGGCGTGGTGGCGATGTGGTACGGCAAGGGTCCGGGCGTGGACCGCTCGGGCGATGCACTGAAGCATGGCAATGTCTACGGTTCGTCGCCGCTCGGCGGCGTGCTGGTGGTCGCCGGCGACGACCACGGCTGCGTGTCGTCGTCGATGCCGCACCAGAGCGACATCGCCATGCAGGCCTGGGGCATGCCGGTGCTGCACCCGGCCAACGTGGCCGAGTACCTCGAGTTCGGTCTCTACGGCTGGGCGCTGTCTCGCTTCAGCGGCGCCTGGGTCGGCTTCAAGGCGATCAGCGAAGTCGTCGAGTCGGCCATGACGGTCGACCTCGACGCGGTGCCGCTGGACTTCACGCTGCCGGTGGACTTCACGCCCGCGCAGGACCTTCACGTGCGTGCCGTCGACCTGCCGTCGCTCGCGCTCGAGCAGCGGCTGGCGGCCAAGCTCGATGCGGTGCGTGCGTTCGCGAAGGTCAACTCGCTGGACAAGCACGTGGTCTCGAGTCCGCGCGCGACGCTGGGCATCGTCACCGTCGGCAAGGCGCACTTCGATTTCATGGAAGTCTTGCGCCGGCTTGCGCTCGACCCGAATGCGCTGGCCGCTGCCGGCGTGCGGGTCTATAAGGTGGGGCTGGTGTTCCCGATCGAACCGACGCGGATGCTCGATTTCGTCGGCGGGCTCGAGGAGATCCTCGTCATCGAGGAGAAGGCGCCGGTGGTCGAGCGTCAGATCAAGGAGCTGCTGTATGCCGTGCCCAACGTGCAGCGGCCGCGCATCGCCGGCAAGACCGACCACGAAGGGGCGCCATTGATCTCGGCGCTCGGCGAACTGCGGCCGTCGCGGATCATGGCGGTGGTCGCCGAATGGCTGGCGCGATTGAATCCCGCGCTCGATCGGCGCCATCTGGTCGTCGACTTCACGATGCCCACGCTGCTGTCCAACGAGGCCGACGCAGTGAAGCGACTGCCCTATTTCTGCTCGGGCTGCCCGCACAACACCTCGACCCGCGTGCCCGAGGGATCGCGCGCGCTGGCGGGCATCGGCTGCCACTTCATGGCCAGCTGGATGGAGCGGGACACCAGCGGCCTGATCCAGATGGGCGCCGAGGGCGTCGACTGGGCGGCGCACTCGCGCTTCACGACGGAGCGCCATGTATTCCAGAACCTCGGGGACGGGACCTACTTCCACTCGGGCCTGCTCGCGATCCGGCAGGCGATCGCCGCCGGCGCGAACATCACCTACAAACTGCTCTACAACGATGCGGTAGCGATGACCGGCGGTCAGCCGGTAGATGGTCTCATCAGCGTGCCCGAGATCGCGCGGCAGGTCGAGGCCGAGGGGGCGAAGCGCATCGCCGTGGTGTCCGACGAGGTCGCGAAGTATCGCGGTCACGAGGCCGAGTTTCCGCGCGGCACCACGTTTCACGACCGCGCCGCGATGGACGTGGTGCAGCGCGAGTTGCGCGAGATCGACGGCGTCACGCTGCTGATCTACGACCAGACCTGTGCCGCCGAGAAGCGGCGCCGGCGCAAGAAGGGTGAGCTCGCCGATCCGCCGCGCCGCGTCTTCATCAACGAGCGCGTCTGCGAAGGCTGCGGCGATTGCGGCGTGGCCAGCAACTGCCTGTCGGTGATTCCGGTCGAGACCGACTGGGGTCGCAAGCGCGCGATAGAGCAGTCGTCCTGCAACAAGGACTTCTCGTGCCTCAACGGCTTCTGCCCCAGTTTCGTCACCGTCGCAGGCGCAGTGCTGAAGAAA
>Ga0224500_10000229_pt1 | contig 40823 bp, 36 predicted proteins | sample SF_Oct11_sed_USG_FD_168126 | JGI IMG/M metagenome (GOLD analysis project Ga0224500, IMG submission 168126) | Sediment microbial communities from San Francisco Bay, California, United States - SF_Oct11_sed_USGS_4_1 | ecosystem: Environmental > Aquatic > Marine > Sediment | place: USA: California...
CTGTATTGGGATTCGAATAGCGGCTGTAAATATTGCCGGAAATCTCATCGGCAAACATAGCGCGTGCCTGTTCGGCATCATCAAATACAAAACTTGATGTCATATACAACGGCACAGAATGTTCCCGGAATGCGGAACGCTCATGTTGTGTGCGGATAGCATTTGTCTCAAAACCTTTTTCTTCTTCCATCTCAATTAATACGAAAACTAAGAATCAAATTTCTTTATTATGCAATGATCTCAAAACTATAGGTAATCTTCGCCTTATACTCCAGGGTTTTGGAAACCGAACAATATTTTTCCACAGCCAGAGCGACTGCTTTCCTGACTTTCTCCGGATCCAAATCGCCGTAAAGTCTGAAGTGGGCGTGCACTTCCGTAAACAAGGACGGCACGGCATCCTTTTCACGCTCACCCGTCACTGTTACTTTTATATCCTTCAGCGGCTGCCTTTGTTTCTTCAGAATTGATATGACATCGATCGAACTGCAGCCGCCCATCGCTGCCAACAGCAATTGCATTGGGCGCATACCCTGATTAGTACCACCTATTTCAGGAGATCCGTCAATATGCACAGACTTCCCTAGTTCATTAATCGCCTCCATGTGGAAGGCATCATTCAAACGATTGAGTTCAATTTTGATCATCTTCTTAATTATCCCCCGTTTACTCTTTTCTCCCGAACCAAGCTTCCTATAATCATGGCAAATAAACTGACCAAAGTCGCCGGAATCAAGCTCGGCCATCCGGTGTCATAAACTTCAAAGATAATCCAAGTAAGCATTCCCAACACCATCGAAAAAAAGGCACCAACACTGTTCGCTCTTTTCCAATAAATACCCATCGCCAGGGGAACAAACAGGGAAACTAAACTCAAAATTGATGATTCGCGAACCAATTCGTATATATTGGAACGCAGGCAAGCCATTACTGTGGCCACGATACTGAAAATCAAGACGGAAATGCGCGTTACCACGAGAAATTGATCATCTGTGAATTTGCTTCCAATGAGCGGCTTCAGGAGGTTTTCTGAGAAAATTGCCGCTGGCGCCAATATTGCAGAACTTGTTGTGCTCATAATAGCGGAAAGCAATGACCCAAAAAATAGTATCTGGATGGGAAGTGCTGTGTGGATCAATACCATGTTCGGGAGTGCGAGTTGCGCGTCGCCAAACAAATCTTCAGGATACAGGTGTTTGATACAGAGACTAATGAAGAGCGGAAGCATGGCTATGGTAAGGTAGAGTACAGCTGCTATATAGGAAGACCATACCGCTGTGTTGGCTGATCTGGAAGACATCGCGCGCTGGAAAACATCCTGAGAAGGAATGGAACCCAGTCCCAGGACCGCCCAAGACGCGATATACGTAAGAATCTCCTTTGCATCGGCAGCAGGGAAGAACCTGAAATTTTCGCGCGGTACGCCGGCCAGTACAACCCCTACGCCACCCGCTTTGTCGCTCAGGATAATAGCAAGCACCAGGAGGCCCACGATGATGATGATGCTCTGTATGAAATCGGTAATGGAAATTGCCCACATGCCCCCGACAAACGTATAGAGTGTAACGACGACAGCACTAATGACCACACCTTGCCATACAGCCAGACCGATTACGACGTTTAAAATTAGTCCCATGGCGACCAGCTGCGCAGCGATATAGCCAACATACGGCGGAGCAAGAAATACCGCGGCGACCAATTCAATTTTGTTACCATAACGAACTTTGAAATAGTCCCCTAACGTGAGCAGATTCATGCCATATAATCTGCGTGCAAAAAACATCCCAAAAAGCAACAGGCAGAGCGCGGCGCCAAATGGATCCTCTATAACACCATACAAGCCTCCCTTTAGAAACTCAGATGATGCGCCAAAAACCGTCTCTGATCCAAACCAGGTTGCAAAGAGGGCTGCAGAACTTAACAGGAGCGGCAATCCACGCCCTGCCAACATAAAATCCCCGGCAGTCTTAACCCTTTTTGAAGCCCAAACGCCTACCAGCACGGTGACTACCAGGTACGAAATGATGGAGAAAAGTAGCAAGTGTTCTTCTTCAGTTAGGCGGTTAGAAGCCTAAAAGTAAAAAACAACAGGAAGTAATCAATAAGGATAACTGGATGCCTCCTATTTATCCCTCTTCAGCTGGAAGGTCCTGGAGACGTTGAACCCAAGATGTATGTCACCAGCGAAAAAATTATCGGTCGTTTCAGCAACAAACGCACGTTCTGTCAGCCCAATGGCATTAGTCATCAGTAATTGAAATACATGTCCCCCTGTTTCAATGTCTATGCCGAGGGCAAAAGAATCATATTGCTTTCGTGTTTCGGGTAATTGATCATTATCTGGGGCACTGAAATTATGATAATATTCCATTGTGAGGGCGACGCTTTTTGTTAGCTTAATTCTGCCCCCCATACCGAGTGCAAACTGATCATTCTTTTCATATTCTTCGACGATGTTCTTGTGTATAAGTGTTGGCATTAATTGAAAAGAAAAGCTGGGTGTGAACTTACGCGCGATCAGCATTTGTCCGGTATACGCCATGCGGTCAATATTTTTAAATTCAGGCGATATATCGGCGTTATTCTTAGGTGACAGTTTATATGCAGCACCCGCTAAAATGGTAACAGACACAGGTAAATTTGTTCCGCCTTTGTGCTGCCTAAGCAGTCTGTACTTAAGATAACCGTCCATTGTTTTATCGCGAGAATTACGATTAATGCTAACAGACAACTTATTGGTTATCCCATAATCAAGGCCTAACCTCACATATGCGGCGTCCAGGCCAAACATTTCATAGATACCATCATTTATGGCACCAAAGCGATGTTCGAACAGGAAGTCCAAAGCACCAGCACCTGTTGTCTCAATCGTATGGCCATTACCCAATCTCGTTCCCTTGAAGGTTGCGAGCGTATATACTGTTTCTTCCGCTGAACTCGTACCAAGTTCACTCAATAGATCATCCTGTGCTGTTGCAACACAGGGGCCAAATAAAAGTAGCAGTACTATTTTTTTCATAGGCTTGAAGGAACAAGATGAAAGGAAAGTGAAAAAATATTTCTAACCGATCATAGAAAGATAAAATATGACTACTGAGGCTTAAATGTAAAATCTACCGTTACTTCCACCTGCTCGGCTATGTTCTTCCACATCAACTGAGGAATCTTGACATTATAATCCTCCAACTTCACGATGAATTTAGTTTTCATGGTCAGTTTTCCCCCATCGAACTCAATGGTACCTGGTATCTCTACTTCTTTAGTTACCCCATGAATGGTAAGCTTCCCTGTGGCTTTTACAGATTGGATGCCAGCTGCAGTATTTAAGAACCCATTCACTTTGCCCTGGAACGTCGACTTCGGATATTTGTCCGATTCGAGATACTTCTCATTAAAGTGTTCCTGCATCAGCGATTTTTTAAACTGAAACGCTTTGATCGGAATAGAGAAAGCAATGTCTCCACTTGCTTCATTAAAAATACCCGGAGTCCTGGTATTCTCTGCATAAATATCTTCAATGGCAGCCTCTGAATAAAAGGATACAGAACTTTTTTCAACTACATATTTCTGCCCCAAAGCAGAAATGGACAGGGCGGTCAGCAAGAATATAACAGTAGGAAATTTTATCATTACGTTCAGTAGTCCAATGCACCAGGAGTCGTCGGCTAGCACAATAATACCAGGCGTAAAAGTTCTTTGACAAATTCCGCGCCGCATTACAGCAAGTCCCATCTCTCTTCGTACATCGAAATTTACTGAATATTCACCAATGGATAGCGTTGCACTTGCACAATCTTAAGTCTCCCATCATGGAGATGGAGAGTAAAGGACCAGCTGAAAATCGTGCGTACTTTTTCAGTTCAAAAAGTGCTGGTTCGGCTTGAGGGGTCAGGCCTGATGTTGCATGCGTGATATAATCAGTCAACATCCGATGATCACCAGCAGGTAGGCGGGATATTTTAAAATGAAAATCCCCCGAAGTCCTTGACCACGGGGGATAATCAATTGTCTATAGTTGGCTTTAATCTATAATAAAGATAAGTGTAAGTTTTCGAAATTTTCACGCCTGAATCGCCAATTGGAAAATATTGCAGATGAGTGGGCATTAGCACAGCCAGAAAGCTTTGAGGAGGGGGCTAAAAGTTGAAAATCCCCCAAAGTACTCGACTAAGGGGGATTTTCATGTCTATAGTTGGCTTTAATCTGGTTTAAAGGTAAAACAAATAGTCGTTAAAACAACCGTTTGCGCCACAAAATTATTGAAAACGTTTAATTCTCAGGCCTAGTCCCAGACAAACTATCGCCTTTTGTCGAATCTTTGCCCAGATAAGCCTTATGGAGACGTTCTTTCAGCTGCGGTTTTGACCCCGGAAACGTGGTTCGTCTGCTGATATCGTAGCTTGCATAACTGAGCAGTATGACAAAAATGACCACCAATGTAACGAACAGTTTTCGTGTCTTGGACATGACGCCTTCAGGTATTTATGATTACTCAAATGAATTCCAAAACCTTATCAGCCAGCTTCACATCGTCGGAAAGTAATTCGTAAAACTGATCCTTATTAAACCTCAGGATAACCACATCTGAAGTCGCAATAACCAAATTTGTATTTACGAAATTCGGCAAGCCCAGCATCTCTCCTATGAATTGACCTTGCGAAAATTCACTAACCAGCTCACCACGCTGGTAAAAATCTACTGTACCGGAAATCAATATGTAAAAATAATTATTAAGCTTCAGGTCTAGTGTAAGCGAGTCTTTTGACTTTAACCTGATCTCCTGTCCAATGTCAGCAATATGGGACAAAGTAATCCCCGGAACATTTTCAAAGAAGTTTATCTTTTGAAAGAAAAGTACCATCTCAAATCTGGTCATTCTTTTAGAATGAATGACAGGTGCATCCAGTTCTCTTTTCGCCACTTCCCCCAGCCGCATTGTATTCTCTTCATATTCATGGGGATCAAGTTGGTACAATGCCCATGCGGAAACCTCCCGGATAAGCTTATCCGGATTGAAAAGTTGTGCGATAAGATCTAACTTGAAATCACCAATTTTCAAAATGCCAATTTGAAACAAGACGCAAGCCTTTGTCCATCGATTCGATTGTGCAAAGTCGCGGTTGATCATAAACTTAAGCACAAGTTTTGAATCCAATCTCACACGAGGGTAAAAGTGCTCCAGGCGATTTGCGCGTTCGGTATCGGAGAGATCATCAAGGATTGGAATTACACGCTGCTTGAGTTGTTCAGATAAAAAGACATCAAGCAATTCGATAGCATAGGTAATACCTTCTGCTGTACCACTTTCAATATTTTCTTTCACAAGCTGAATAGAGCGGGTATCGTACAACATCGTAAGAAGCATATAGACGTGCTCAATATCGTTCTGGATTTCCCACCTCAATGAATCCTTGATTTGCGAACTGAACCCTTCATCACCAACTTCCTGAACGGCACTCAGGTTCCAGCTTATATCTGCTATATCCGATTCAATGGCATATTTGATGCGTGTTATCTGCGAAATACCCGCCTTAAAACCACATTCTCCCAACGACAACAATACCTGGGAAACAACAATTTTATTCGGATAGTCGATTTTTCCCCAGAGGATCTCACGGGCGCGCTGCCCTCCAATCCTGCCAATAACCTGAATCACCCTGAGCATCATCTGTGTGCTTTGGCCACTTCTGTAAAATGCCGCATCCAAGCCTGAAAGCGTATCTGTGCCAATCAAAACCAATGCATTCATGGCCTGATTGCTAAACACGGGATTGGCTAAGTTTTCAATAACAGAATTTATGACTTCTGGATTGTTCTTTTTCGTAGAAGTCTTTATTGCCGTGTTTCTGACCTGGGGCTCAGTATCGTTAAGCAACTCTAAGAGAAAGGAAGTACATTCATCCTTGGAAGTGTGCAGCAGCAATTCGGCAGCGTAATGGCGGTCGTTCGGATTTGAAGACCTGGCTAATTTCTGAATACGCGTTTTTGTAATGTCGCCGCCATGGTCAATAATCAGTTGGAGATCTGCCTTGCTGATAATATTTTTTTGTGATCCATCCACGCGAGACGCATCCATTCGTATAACGTATTGATCAGAAACCGAAAGGCCCTTGATTTCATTCATCCTTTCCTGAGCATAATTGCGCGCTGCTTCATCTTCATTTTTCATCAAGCTGTTAGCCCATACGGGTACCAACGCAGCGTTTATTTTCTCTAATAGTTTGTAAGAAAAAACTGCTTTACTTGAAGAAGGGATCATGAGCATATTTTCAAGACGCTTGGTAATTTGTGTATATCCTTTTTCAAGCTTCTCCAATTGAACCTCCCCACCTTCAAGCTTCAATCGAATTTTATTCCTGTACCCATTATAGAGTTTAGTCACTACGAAAAAATAGATTACCGCCAGTACAATTAAGAATATCGCGATGTGAACAACTTTGAAAAAAGGAAGAAACGCCAAACCAAAAATTAAGAGTCCGCCAATAAATCTGGCACTTTCATTAACGAGTCCTTCAACCTTCGATTGTATGCTGAATCTCAGTCGGCCATCCAACGGAATAAAGAAAAGTTTGAAAACCGGGTTTTCAAGTGACTCCCGCAATGTCCAGTTGAACAATCTGCTCAGAGAGACAAATAGGAAAAAGTAAATGAAACCTGTTGGGGCTATACTTTTGTCAATACCAAAGTAACTTCCGGTGGCAATGGAACCAACGGAAAATACAATCATGACAATAGGCAGAATGAACAATGAGACGCGTAATCCGTAATTGCTTATAATACGCTGATTCGCAAATGTCTGCATGATAAGACTAAGGCCGTAGACCGTCCCGATAAAAAACGAATTAAAATTCGTCAAATCCCTTACATCTGGATATTGTACCGTGACAAGTTTTTGAAATGAATATTGGCTGAGGACAAACATCAGCATGGAAACCAATAGAAAAACAGAAAGCAGGACGATATACTGATCGCCAAAGACTTTGCGCAACGTGGAGTCCCGTCTTACCGCCTCTCCGAATTCCCTGGGATCATTCTTTGATATTGTAAATGTTTTGGCAATGATCAACATGAGTACCGATACCACGGCAATGCTTATGGCACAAACAAGCAGATAATTCGAAGTCTCCCGTATAATCTTGGTCGTGAAAGGAATAAAAATAAGGGTAGCCAGGATCGCAGCAATCAATTGCCCTGTATCGATCCAACCAATAATCCGCTTGGATTGGCGAAAGTTAAATAGCCGGCCAAAAATCCCCCAGAAACTGAGTAAAAGAACAGCCGTGATCGGCCCCGTCATGCAATACAAGGCAAAGATGTAATAGTCCTGATATGCTTCAATACCAAAATGAATAAGCCAAAAAACACCAAGCGTAAAAAAAAATATCAGCGCCACGCTGGAAAGGGCAAGTGTCGTAAACTTAATCAGGTTCTGTACGCTTGAAAAAAGGGCTGTGGTTACGATGCCCAGCAAACCAGCGATAAGGAAAGCCCGATCAAGTTGATCTCCCAGGCGATTAAGAAACAATGAATCTGCGGTAACCTGGTATGTGGCGATAAACACGCCCATAAAAAACCCGGTACAAAGCATCAACACAATCTGCTTCTGCTCCTGCGTTTGAATCTGAAGAGCACTAACAAAACGATTTACCATAGCTAAAAACCAAATATAAAAAGAAAAACCGGCTTTATCGGCCGGTTTTCAATGCGCATTGAGTAGTCTGTTTCTGCTATTTCGTTGCTGTCGTATCTGCTTTCACAGCTCCTCCAGACTTTTCGTCCTGGTAAGCAGCGTTCAAGCCTGCGATCACATCCTTGGAAATATCCAGCGCCTCCCCCGCGAACAATACGTCGCTCGTAGGATCAAATTTCAACACTATCTGCAAACCTTTCTCGCTACCATATTTCTTCAAAAAGGCGGTGATTCTGTCATACAACTCTTTATTCAACTTGGCTTCTTCATCCATCAATTGCTGGCTGAGGCTTTGCTGGAAGAGCTGTAGATTTTGTTGCTTTTTACCCAGATCCTCTTCCGTAGCACGAACCTGACCCAGGGTCATACTCGATACATTTCTTTGATAAGCAGCAATTTCGTTTTGGAGGCCCATTGCGCGGTTGCGGTAATCCTGATCCATCTTCTTTGTCTTCTCCTCCAGCTGAACCCTGTTCACCTTCAGGTAGTCATAATTCTTCAAAACGCTATCGGAATTAATATAAGCAATCTGCAAATCCCCTGGATTGACCCCTGCTGAGGATGCGTCAGATGGCTTTCCCCCGGAAAAATGCAAGTAAAATAAGACGCCAACCGCAACTAGCAGCACAGCATTCAAGATTAATGACAAATTCTTCATCTAAGTATTTTTGTTTAAGCGGCAAATATGTGCAGAATTTAAGAATTGACAGAATTTCGATTCATAAAACTCCTGAGGCTAGTCTTCTTCGTCCTGCGTTTGGAAGGAATACAGCGTATCATCCAAGGTAAGGGCGTCCTGATTAAATTCCCTGATAAACTTCTCTATGATTTTAGGCGTAATCTTCTCCACATGCAGGCCAACGTCCAGGCATACACCAAAATCTGCACTGGCATCAATTTCTATATGCTCTTTTACTTTGACCGATTCCTCTTCCTCCAGCTCCAGGATAACTTCAGCCATGAATAAACCGATTTCTTCCTCCTGCGGATCGGGCGGCTGAAGGCTTCCATTATCATCTTCATCATAAGCTATCTTCTTGTATGCAGGAAAATGCTCGGCCGCACGCTGCTCAGCTATCTCATAAAGATCGCTCTCATGGTTAAGTCGCAGGGTATATATCGCTGCATCATAAATCACTTCTCTGCTTTTATACTTTCCAATAAAACGGAAATGCACGTACTCATCCGTGTTTTCATCCGGATCCTCAAACAGGTAGTTACTTTTGGCCTCAGCCAATTTCATCCTGAACGCTTTTATGATTGCAGGATCATATCCCTCGTTATTCACTACTCCCATGACCGTTTCCCGAATTTATGTTGCTGTTCAATACAGTTATTTCCAGATATGCATCCCGATGCGCCTGACATTCAAAGCCGGGCGTACGGACAACCGATGTTCTACTTATACCATTCAGCATACATCAGGTAGTTCTCTGCCGTTCGCTTTATTACGGATTTCATTTCATCGCCTATCCCTTTTATCCTTTTGGCAGGCATGCCTGCATAGATACTGCCTGCAGCAACCAAGGTGCCTGGCAATACCACGGCTCCTGCGGCAATGACCGAATTTGACTCTATAACTGCACCATCCATGACAATTGCACCCATTCCGATCAAAACATCGTCGTGAACAGTGCAACCATGAACTACCGCATTGTGTGCAATGGATACATTGCTGCCAATGACCGTCCTGGCTTTTTGATATGTACAATGAATAACAGCGCCGTCCTGAATATTCGTGTTATTCCCAATGGTTATAGAATGTACGTCACCTCGTACAACGGCATTGAACCATACAGTACAATTGTCTCCCATGAGAACCTCACCTACTATCGTGGCGTTTTCAGCCAGGAAGCAGTTGTTGCCAAATTTTGGAGAAAATCCTCTTACTGACCTAATTAGCGCCATACTGTTTCATTCGCCCGAAATCTACGATGCTTAATCTAAATCTTAAATCTACCTGACAAGATGTCACATGGAACCATAAAAGTTATTACTTTTGCACGTTCAAATGGAATCGTCATGGAGAATTTGATAAGAGAGATTGACATTCTACAAGCATCGGAGCAGGAGGTTTGTGAAACTGTTCATGTTGCCAAAGACCATGATGGCGGCAACAACCGCAAACTGTATATTGAAAGCTATGGTTGCCAGATGAATTTTTCTGATAGCGAAATCGTAGCTTCTATCCTCCAAAAAAGTGGCTTCGATACTACCTCAGACATCAACCAGGCGGATGTGGTTTTTTTAAACACCTGTTCCATACGGGATAAGGCCGAGCAAACTGTTCGGAACCGGCTGCTCCACATCAATGGTCTTAAGAAGAATAAGCCCGAATTGCTTGTCGGTATTCTCGGGTGCATGGCTGAAAGACTGAAGTCCAAGTTACTGGAAGAAGAGAGGATAGTGGACTTGGTTGCCGGACCCGATGCCTATCGCGATTTGCCATCACTTATTCATCAGGTCGATGATGGCGGAAAAGCCGTAAATACGTTTCTTTCCCGAGAGGAGACCTATGCAGATGTAAGCCCGGTTCGGCTGAATTCAAATGGAGTCACCGCCTTCATTTCGATCATGAGGGGATGTGATAATATGTGCTCATTTTGCGTTGTACCCTTTACGAGAGGGCGCGAAAGAAGTCGGGATCCACATTCGATCGTTGCAGAGGCCCGGGATTTGTACGACAAAGGCTTTCGCGAGGTAACACTTCTAGGACAAAACGTAGACTCCTACAAATGGAGTGAAGAAAAGAACAGCAAAGCGTGGATTGAAAAAAATGATGTCACAAATGTTGTCACTTTTCCTGACCTGTTGGAAAAAGTAGCACTGGTCAGCCCCGATCTCCGAATCCGGTTTTCAACTTCACATCCTAAGGACATCACGGACGATGTGTTACTGGTCATGGCCAAACACCAAAACATCTGCAAATACATCCATCTTCCAGTGCAAAGTGGAAATACACGCATATTAGAACTCATGAATCGTGGTTATACCAGGGAATGGTATCTCAATAAAATCCTCAAAATCAGAGAGATATTAGGTGATGATTGCGGCATTTCTTCAGACATGATTACAGGTTTTTGCACCGAAACGGAAGAAGAGCACAACGATACGTTAAGCCTTATGGATGAGGTAGTATATGACTTCTCTTACATGTTCTTCTACTCTGAAAGGCCTGGAACGCTGGCTGAGAAAAAATACCGTGATGATATTTCCGAGTCTACAAAGAAGCGACGTTTGGATGAGATCATTCAAAAGCAACGGGAGCATTCGCTGCGAAGGAACAAAGAAGCTGTTGGCAAGGTTCATAAGGTGCTCATTGAAGGGAATTCCAAACGATCGAGTGCATATTTGCAAGGAAGAAATACCGGGAACAAAGTGGTTGTTTTTCCAAAGCAAGACTATAGACAGGGTCAGTACGTTAATGTGCTGGTAGAAGATTGTACAGGTGGAACATTAGTGGGTAGGGTCTTGGATTAGATCGCTAAGAACAAAGGCAGGAATAGGAGAAAATAAAATGACAATTCCAGATTTAGAAATACAGCGTGTTAAGCAGCGGTTTGGCATCATTGGAAACTCACCACTGTTGAACAATGCTGTTCACGTGGCCATGCAGGTGGCCCCAACAGATATGTCTGTCCTTATCACCGGTGAAAGTGGCAGTGGCAAAGAATCTTTTTCGAAAATTATTCACCATCTCAGTCCGCGCAAACACGGCCAATTTATTGCGATCAACTGCGGATCGATTCCGGAAGGAACCATAGATTCTGAACTATTTGGGCATGAAAAGGGCTCGTTTACCGGCGCTCATGAGGCACGGAAAGGTTATTTCGAGGTATCCAATGGCGGAACCATATTCCTGGACGAAATTGGCGAAATGCCACTTGGAACCCAGGCCCGGCTGCTTCGCGTACTGGAAAATGGTGAGTTTATTAAAGTTGGCTCTTCCAAGGTCCTGAAGACCGATGTTCGTGTGGTGGCGGCTACCAACATTAACCTGATGACAAACGTGGAGGAAGGAAAATTTCGCGAGGATCTCTATTACCGACTGAGTACTGTCCCGATCTATGTGCCTCCATTACGCGAACGCGGGAAGGACATAGAACTCCTTTTTAGAAAATTTGCGGCTGACTTTGCTGAAAAGTATAAGGTAAAGCCGGTAGTGCTAACAGACGAGGCAAAGGAAGTCCTGGTTCAATACAGGTTTCCCGGCAATATCCGGCAACTAAAGAATCTGGTAGAGCAAATTTCTGTCCTTTCATCTGACAACAAAGAAATTGATACTGCACGCCTGCAGCATTACCTGCCCAAGGAAAGTAATTTACCGGCTATATACAAGAACTATGGTGGGGATAAGGAGGGCCTTTCTGAACGCGACATTCTGTACAAAGTTCTTTTCGATATGAAGAAGGATTTTAACGACTTGAAGAAACTTGTGCTGGAAGCCGTCCCAAGCCAATCCAAGGCAACACAAATGGTAAAGGACCATCCGGCACTATTTGAAGGCATTCATGAGGATTCCCAGCCGATTTCCGCTGATTCCATGGTCCTGAATCTGTCGCCCTCCGATCGTGAGGAAGACGCCGTGGAAGATGTTCATGATATTAGCCATGAAGCAGAAGATGAATCCCTGTCCATTGAAAAAAAGGAAAAGGAATTGATAATTAGGGCGCTGCGAAAGAATAGCAACAAACGAAAGTATGCGGCACGGGATTTGGGAATCTCCGAACGTACCCTGTACAGAAAAATAAAACAGTACGATCTTGAAGATTAAACACTATTTAGATATCGTCTCAACGCATGCATGGTATTCATCCGGCACAGCATTGACTATACGCATTGCATCGCTGTTGGTATTCACTTCGTGTGGCGTATCGGTCAACTACTCCATGTCAGGTATGTCAACCAGCGCAACAACGATTTCCATATATGAATTCTACAACAATGCTGATCTCGGTCCGGCAAACATGGGACAGACCCTTACTAATCAACTCAAGAATTACTTCATCCAGAACTCAAGTATTGCAGTGGTCGCTGATGTTGGCGAACTGCAGTTGGAAGGAGAAATAACTGATTTTAAGCTCACGCCTATTGCCCCAACTGCTACCGGCGATCCCAATGCAATCAATCGGGCATCTTCTACTCGTCTAACCATCAGTGTAAAGGCCACTTACGTGAACACCTTAGACGAGGCGATGAATTTTAAGGACAAGACCTTTTCATTTTACAAGGATTTTCCGAACGATCAGAATATTACAGACGTTGAAGAACTGTACACAAAGCAGATTTTCGAGCGCATTGTAAACGACATCTTTAATGCCTCGGTTGCCAATTGGTAAATTTTAGTATTTTTACCTTCAAGCTTGCCCATAAAACGCGTGGAAACTAACCTCTTCATCGACGTACTCAAAAACTATTCAGAAAGCTCTGAGGAAGAAGCGATTAAGGTCCTTGCCTTAAAAGAAAGCTTTCCCTATAGCCAAATTCTTCATGCCCTTTCCGCCCGAATGAGCAAGGATCATGGGTTTACAAACCAAAATAGTGAATTGCAGTTGGCCGCTGTATACGCTGCCGACCGCAGCGTACTTAAAAATGTTATGACCCTGGATGCGCTAAAGCCATACGGCACGAAGTCATCCAAAAAGCGAAGCACCCATGAAAATGCGGTTTTTGGCACCCGTACATCCGTCGATGTGCCAGCAACCCAGGACCTCCACCCGGGGAGTCTCGCAGACGAGGTGATGATTGACCTTGAAAAACTGCATCAACTCAGGCAAAACTTTGAAATGATGTTTCCAGATGGTGGAAATGCGGGTATTGGCACAGTCCAGGAGAAAAGTGATCTGCCAAAAAGTAGGCCTGCTCCGCAAAAAAAGGCCGAAATACATTCATTGTCCGCTAAGACAAAAAAGGAAAGGATAATTGAATTGGCGAAATCATTGGAAGCAGAAAAGGAAAGTGCTGCAAAAAAAGACAGGGTTCAGGAGGGAAAAAAGAAAAAGATAGAATCCCAGGAAAACATCCTTGACGAAATTGCAAGCACTAAACACAAGATTGAACCTGAAAACGAAAAGCAGAAACATCAATTAGACGTTATTGACCAGTTTATCAAAACGCAACCCTCTATTTCCAGAAAGAAAGACCTCCCGGTTCAAGCGCCGGCAAGTGATTTGACAACCATCAAAAGCGGGGAATTCAGTGATAACGTAGTGTCTGAAACGCTTGTCGAGATCCTGGTAAGACAAGGCAAGAATGATAAAGCCATTGAGGTTTTGAAAAAGCTCATTTGGAAGTTTCCGCAAAAAAAGTCTTACTTTGCGGCTCAAATTGAAGAATTGAAAAAGTAGCCTTAAGTCATGTATACACTTGTCATTGTTCTTATTATTCTTTTTGCGGTATTACTCGTTTTGGTCATTTTGGCACAAAATTCAAAAGGCGGGGGCCTCACAAGCCAGTTTGGAGGTTCTACAGCCAGCAATATTATAGGAGTTAAGAAGACAGGCGACCTCCTGGAGAAACTAACCTGGGGATTAATTATTGGTATTATGGTGCTTTCTGCTTCAACCAACTTCATTACACCAAACAGAGGTGGTACAACCAATGAAATCCTGGAAAGAGCAGGTGAGCAAGCGCCGCTAAGCACTCCACCAAGTCTTAACCTGGACACGGACGGCGGCACGTCAGAACCGTCTGACAGCACAAATTAGGCATATTCACTGCGAAACTATAAAAGAAGGAGCCAGCATGCTGGCTCCTTCTTTATGTTTGACTATTCAGTATTCCCGGAGATAACCCTCAAATGGGCTGTGAAATGTGCTTTACAAAGAGACGCTTTGCTACCGGCATTAACGTCTCGGCAAATGGAAACTTCATTCTCGCCAGGATCAGGTATGCAGCTGGATTAGGCAGATCCTTGAACTTTTTGATAAGATCGAGCTTAAGCCGCTCATAGGTATTCATAGTGGTCTTTTCAACAGACTCAATAAATTGTGTATTCAGGCTTCTGAGCTGCTCATGGCTACCTTCGAAAATACTCATCTGGTAGCGGTAAATATTGGTTTCTTTTTCGGGCGGCTGCGTCACGAACAGATATCCTTCTTTGGCGTATAATGGTGTGACCCCAACAGGCGAAATTTCACATTGTGACTCAACATATTCATAAATAATGGAACCCTCTTTCAATGAGTCCATTATCTGAGGAAGCGCAAAATTAATGATTGATTCCAGCTCATTCATGACAGCGTCATCCTCAATTATTTCCCTGTAGCGAAGTTCCAATTTCTTGAATTCCTCAATTGAAAGCTCTTTGGGGAACGACTCCCGGATAAGTGCCTTGTTTTCTTTCAAGGCCTGAAGGTTGCGGTAATGAAATACTAAGTCAGCCAAAAAAGGGTACAGTTCACCCTTTACGAACGAATTCTTGACCGTCTGCAAATACGCCAACAATACGTACTTTTTGTACTCAAAATCTATCAACCCTTGCGTTAGCCAATCCTTTGACAGTTTTTCCATGTTTACACAGTTTCAGCGATACTAATCTACTCAATACCGGGAAAGACTACAACTCCGGATGAGGTAATAAAAGATGCGAACTGGCAATATGATCCCAAAACCGGCTTCTGACATCACTGCCATCATGACGCTTAAATGACCGAAAATCATGCCAGTAGAAATGCGAATGAGGCGAAAACCTGACATAAATATATATTTTGTCCGTTATTCGCACTTCTTTTCGCGTTGGCACAAAAGCTGATGGAGGGGTGGTGCTAAGAATTGTTAACCATTTAAACTATCTACACATATGGCAAAAATCAACTTCAAACCAAATGAGGATCGGGTATTAGTTGAGCCCGCTGAAGCTGAAACCAAGACTGCGTCTGGAATTATTATTCCCGATACCGCAAAAGAAAAGCCCCAAAAAGGCAAGATCATAGCCGTAGGCGAAGGCCTCAAGGACAAACCCGTAACCGTGAAGGTTGGGGATAATGTTCTTTATGGAAAATATTCCGGAACGGAGATCAATATTGACGGAAAAGAGTACCTCATCATGAGAAACTCGGACATCTTCGGAATCATCTAATCATCAACCCAAAACAAATCAAAAAATTATGGCTAAAGAAATAACCTTTGATACTACTGCAAGGGACAAGATTAAGAAAGGTGTGGATAAACTCGCCGACGCAGTAAAAGTAACCCTTGGTCCAAAAGGACGTAACGTCATACTGGATAAGAAATTCGGTGCACCTACAGTCACAAAAGATGGTGTTTCTGTTGCAAAAGAAATCGAACTGAAGGATGCTATTGAAAACATGGGTGCACAACTCGTGAAGGAAGTAGCTTCCAAAACGGCAGATGCGGCAGGAGATGGTACAACGACAGCCACAGTGCTGGCACAATCTATCTATGCACACGGTATTAAGAATGTTGCCGCCGGAGCTAACCCAATGGATTTGAAACGCGGTATCGACAAAGCAGTTGATGCTGTTGTAGAGCATTTGAGAAAGCAATCCAAGAAAATCAAAGATTCCTATGAAATCGCGCAAGTAGCGACCATCTCTTCAAATAGCGATGAAACCATCGGAAAGATGATTGCTGATGCGATGAACAAGGTTGGTAAAGACGGTGTAATTACTGTTGAAGAAGCAAAAGGTACTGAAACTGAGGTAAAGACAGTGGAAGGTATGCAATTCGACAGAGGGTAGCTCTCCCCTTACTTTGTAACTAACACAGAGAAAATGGAGGCTGAACTTGAACAGCCCTATATCCTGATCTACGATAAGAAGATCAGCAGCATGAAAGAATTACTTCCTATTCTTGAGCAAACCGCTCAGACTGGAAAGCCGCTGGTAATCATTGCGGAAGAAATCGAAGGCGAAGCTCTTGCTACGCTTGTTGTTAATAAAATCCGTGGCGCCCTGCGCGTTGCCGCTGTTAAGGCTCCAGGTTTCGGAGACAGAAGAAAAGCTATGTTGGAAGATATCGCAGTACTCACAGGGGGTAAAGTAATTTCTGAAGAGCAAGGCTTCAAACTTGAAAATGCGACATTGGATATGCTTGGCCATGCCGAGAAAATGAACATCGACAAGGATAACACGATCATTGTCAATGGTGGCGGTAAGAAAAACGAGATCCAGGGTCGTATTGCCCAGATCAAGGCACAAATTGAAACGACTACATCTGACTATGACAAAGAAAAACTGCAAGAGCGTCTTGCAAAACTTTCTGGTGGTGTAGCCATTTTGTACGTAGGTGCTGCAACGGAAGTTGAAATGAAGGAAAAGAAAGATCGCGTTGATGATGCGTTGCATGCAACACGTGCTGCTGTGCAGGAAGGTATTGTTCCTGGTGGTGGCGTAGCCTATGTACGTGCCATTGAGGCCCTGAAGAATGTAGAGGATCTTGGTCTAACTAATGAAGATCAGGCTACGGGTGTAAACATTGTACGCCTCGCGCTTGAATCTCCACTGAGAACTATTGCTGAGAATGCTGGCCAGGAAGGTTCTGTCATTGTGAACAAAGTTCGCGATGGTAAGAAAGACTATGGATACAATGCGCTTGATAATAAGTTTGAAAACTTCTTTGAAGCGGGCATTATCGATCCTACTAAAGTAACGCGCCTGGCGCTTGAGAATGCAGCTTCTATTGCGGGCCTTTTGCTGACCACAGAAGCAGTTGTTTCTGAGATAGCGGAAGAAAACCCTGCGCCAGCCATGCCACATGGCGGTGGAGGAATGGGTGGAATGATGTAATCTCTGCGGCTTTCATGAAAATGGAAAGCCCAAAACCTATAACAAGAAGGCTTCATCTGTTGATGAAGCCTTTTTTTGTTATTTTCGTCTGATAACAACATGAACAAGCATTATGGTCCTGCACTCCTCTCTTCCGGATTTTATTCTATTTCTATATGTACATATGTCCCACGCGGATAGCAATTATGATCCCCTGGAAATGGCTGCGATTAAAGTCAAAATGAATGACTTGTTTGTTGATGGGACAGATATAGAAAAGAAACTATACCGTGCGATCCGTGAATACAATTCATTTGATAAATCAAAGTTGAACGAACTCTTTTCGGACACATTCAAACACTTTGGCAAGTATTATCACCCGCCCCTGAAGAACAAGGTATTCGAAGACTTAAATGAAATTATGCAGGCAGATGGCAAAGTTAATCAAGCTGAAACAAAAGCGTTGGAATCATTGAAACAAATCATTGAACTCTGTGCCGAAAAAAAGCAATAGATAGTCAGGACAGGATAATCTCCAGCCATACAGGATCTTTCTGTTGAAACACGAGCATGCATAGCCCTACTCCATTCGGGGCAACAATGGGCCGGTTTACAGCGATGGCGGTCATCCGAAGAAAACATTGCAGGATAATCCGGGTGGGAGCAATCAATCATGGTGCCGGATGTCTCCACCCGGCACCATGATACTATTTCTTCACCGCCATTCTGTAAAGCAATGTGGACAATGCCACAAAAAACAGTGCACCCAGGAATTGATACCCTCCTGATCCAAGCAGGCTTGTCAAACCATGCTCGGCATTTACAATTTGAAGTGATTGGTAAATGGATTCGTTTACAGAAAGCAATGCAACAACCACACCAGCCAGGGCACCTCCTGCAATCAATCCGGTAGCAAACAGACTCCCTTTACCCAATTCATCATCCTCCGGTTTTTCTTTGTTACTTTCCGCCCTCCAGTCAATAAATCCCTTTATTGCTCCACCAAAAAAAATCGGAAGCGTTGTTGCTAACGGTAGGTATAGTCCGATGGCAAAGGCCAATGCTTTTATATTGCACAGTTCCATGGTAACGGCGATAAAGACACCTACCATTACAAATTGCCAGTCCAGGTTATACGACAAGATTCCTCTGGCCAGGGTAGCCATCAGCGTTGCCTGTGGTGCTGCGAACCGTTCGCTGCCTATGGCGTGCGTAATTCCTTGTGCCAGCATGTCGGGAGTAGGCGTATCCAGCACCTTGACAACAAGTCCGATCGCAATTGAAGAAACAATCGCACCAATAAAGAGCGCTAACTGCTGATAGCGTGGTGTAGCTCCGACGATGTAGCCTGTTTTCAGGTCTTGCGAGGTGGCGCCGGCATTTGCTGCCGCAATACAAATCATGCCCCCTACAACCAGCGCCAGTGGCTCGAATACTTTCCCGCTCCAGCCCACAGCTGTAAAAATGAGGCAAGTGCCCATCAAAGTCGCGATAGTCATTCCGGAAATGGGACTATTGCTGGATCCCACTAATCCAACGATACGGCTAGCTACAGTCACAAAGAAAAAGCCAAAGATGATGATTAGAACTCCAATTAGAAGTTTCTGAATAATGTTTTCACCCGGAATATTCGGCAGGATCGCAATCAATGCAACAAGTAAGATACTGCCGATGATTACAACCTTAAAGGACAAATCTCTTTCCGTCCTCAGGGTCCCGGTTTCCGCTGACTTCTCATTCAATGACCCCATGCTTTCCGTAAAGGAGCTGACAATTGTCGGAATCGTTTTGATCAGTGTTATAAATCCACCGGCAGCGACGGCACCAGCCCCGATTTGCCGGATATAGGACCTGTAGATAGCGGAAGCATAGCTGCTGAAAGTATGTGCCACAGGATCCCAGCCACCGGGTCCTCCGGCAATATTGATATCCGGAAGATAACCCAGCTTTACCAACTGAAGCGCTATTGTATCCGCGGGGACGATGGTTGCAATTAACGGAATCATGGCCCACCAGGCCAACACTGAGCCTGCCACAAGAACGCCGGCAATCCTGGGTCCAATAATATACCCTACGCCCAGATACTCAGGCGTAATTTCTCCGTTGATTGTGGCAGATGGCCAGAATTTATTCGTTTGCTGCGTGACAAACGCCGGTACTTCCGCTATGATGTGCAATACTTTTTGAAATACCGCATAGAGTAAAGCAAAGCCCATTCCCATAAAGGCAGTCTTGGCAAACTCTCCTCCCTTCTCCCCTGCCTGCAAAACCGAAGCACAGGCAGTTCCTTCAGGGTACGGTAACGTTCCATGCTCCTTCACGATCAGTGATCTGCGCAACGGTATCATCATGAGCGTGCCCAGCATTCCGCCAAAAGCCGCCAGAATCAGTATGGTCAGGTAGTTAAAGTAACCTTCACCAACACTAATACCATTTTCTCCCGGCGATAAAAACAGAAACCCCGGCAATGTAAAGACAACGCCTGCCGCTATTGACTCGCCAGCGGAACCTGTAGTCTGAATAATATTATTTTCTAAAATCGTCGTTTTAAGAAACTTTCTGCCCAACGTAATGGCAATTACGGCAATGGGTATTGAGGCAGATACTGTAAGCCCGGCCTTCAAAGCAAGATAAACGGTTGAAGATCCAAAAAGAATTCCAAAGAGTGCTCCAAAAACTACAGACTTTACTGTAAACTCCGCGATGTTTTGGCTAGCTGAAATGTAAGGTTTGAAAGATTTCGTTTCTTCCATGGTATATGGTTTAGGTTTAGGTTTATACGCTACACATTTCTTCCATCATTATTAATGCTAATGGATATCTCCCATTAGTTTCCGTAAAGGCTTGCTTAGCAACAACACAACTACCCCCGAGATCATCATGAGCATCACGATGAGCTGAAAGAGATCTACCAGCAGATGTGGGTCAGCCGCAACTGCGGTTTCATCAAACTCGCCGGCAAATAATCCTGCAATAAGATTTCCCAGCGCAAGTGCCATAAAAAACACACCCATCATCCTGCCTACTAACCGTTGTGGAGAAAGCTTGGTGATCGCACTTAATCCAATGGGGTATAAGCATATCTCTCCAAAAGTATGCAGCATGTATGTAAGGAACAACCATGTTGGAAGGGGCTGATCACCTTTAATCACTATCAAAGACGCGCCAATCATCACAACATATCCCAATCCCATGAAAAACAATCCTAACGCAAGCTTAATTGGTGTGGTTGGATTAAGTTTCCTTTTTGCGAGCCACATCCACAGCCAGGCGAAGACAGGCACAAACAACAATACACATAGTGCAGGAACGGACTGCATCCAACTTGCAGGCATAGTAAACACATCGCCAATACCCATGTCGGTGTAGCGATCTGCAAACAAATTAAGTGTCGATCCCTGGCCTTCATATCCGGCATAGAAAATTGCAGTAATGAAAAACACAATACTTATCGCCAACACTTTCTTCTTTTCTGAAGAATCCAGTTTCTCAACAAGAAGCGTGTACATAAAATATAATATAACACTGGAAACAATGATGTATGCGGAGGATTGAGCGATGATAACCGGATTAATGGCAACAACCTCTGTTAAAAGGAGAATCACAAAAACAGCCAGTACGGCACCCGTAATCCAAAGGCCATTGCGAATATTTTTTTCTCTCAGCTCATCTTTTGTTTTGTCCTGCAACCGAGCCGGCTCAAGACCGGCTGTGCCCAGATACTTCTCTGTGAGCTTAAACTGGATCAATCCAACAGTCATCCCTATACCAGCCGCTGCAAAACCATAATGCCAGTTAATCTTTTGCCCAAGATAACCGCAGATGAGTGGAGCGATGAGTGCCCCAATATTAATGCCCATGAAGAAAATTGAAAATCCATTGTCACGTCTTACCTGATCCCCGGCAGGATACAACTCACCTACCATACTACTGATGTTTGGTTTCAGCAAACCTGTACCCATTACGATGAAAAGCAACCCAAGAAAAAAAGACGCGTTATAAGGCAATGCCAGGCAGAAGTGGCCCAGTGCTATTATACATCCACCATAGAAGATTGATTTTCGCAATCCGAAAAATCTATCCGCAAGCCAACCACCGGGTAATGCCAGCAAATAGACAAGCATGGTGTATAACCCATAAATGGCCCCACCGGTTTTATCATCCAATCCCATTCCGCCCTCTTCAGCGGAGGCAACCATGAACAATAAAAGCAGTGCCCGCATGCCGTAGTAACTAAAACGCTCCCACATTTCAGTAAAAAAGAGCGTGGCCAACCCGCGTGGGTGGCCAAAAAAAGTTTTGTCAGAATCCATTATTATAAAAAATCTGCAAGGTAAAATATGCTTTGGCCAAATAATCGTTTAAAAGCGAAGTCAAAGTATGCCGATAAATCCGTTTTAGCAAATGAGAATTTGGGAGCCTGAAATCAGTCAAAAATCTCTATGCAATCGATTGCAAAGAGAGAAAAATGCCTAACTTTGCTGTACTCATTAACAAAATAATCATGCGTGAATTCGGAATTAGACCAGCCGATAGCTCGCTTACGGACCTAGGTATCCTAGAAGGCGAAGCACACTGGAACCTCCCTCCACATCAACTCACAGCGATGGATGTCGCTGCAGGCCAGGCAAAAATGACAAACACAGGAGCAATCGCTGTAGATACCGGCGAATTTACCGGCCGCTCACCTAAGGACAAGTTTATTGTAAAAGACACCCTTACTGAGAATGCCATATGGTGGAATGAGTTTAATATTCCGTTTGACGCGTCAAAATTTGACATTTTGTATTCCAAAATGATAGACTACCTCAATGGCAAATCCCTCTTTGTCCGCGATGTATTCGCATGCGCCGACTCACGCTTTCGCGTCAGCATCCGCGTAATCAACGAGTACGCCTGGTCTAACTTGTTTGTGTACAACATGTTTTTAAAACCCACGCAAGGAGAATTAAAAAGCTTCAATCCTGACTGGCATATCATAAATGCGCCAGGATTTCGATCCGATCCCAACACTGATGGAACACGGCAACACAACTTCACCATTGTGGATTTCAGGCGAAGAATTATTTTAATCGGCGGCAGTGGTTACACCGGTGAAATAAAAAAGAGCGTGTTCTCCGTGCTGAATTTTATTCTCCCGCAACAGCATAACGTACTCCCTATGCATTGTGCTGCCAATATCGGAAAGCTTTGGGATACCGCTATTTTCTTCGGACTTTCTGGTACCGGAAAAACAACATTGTCAGCCGACGCTGACCGCAAATTAATTGGTGACGATGAACACGGATGGACACCCGATAATCTGATTTTCAATTTTGAAGGTGGATGCTATGCAAAAACAATAGATCTTTCCGAGGAAAAAGAACCGGAAATTTTTAACGCCATCAGAACAGGCGCACTGCTGGAGAATGTTGTCTTTAAAACGGCATCCAACGAGGTAAACTTCGCTGACGGATCGAGAACCCAAAATACCCGCGTGAGCTATCCCATTGAGCATATCCGCAACGCAGCCATTCCCTCCATTGGCATGAGTCCAAAAAACATTTTCTTTCTTACCTGTGATGCCTTTGGCATACTTCCTCCCATTTCCAGGCTTACTGCAGGACAAGCAGCCTTTCACTTTATGTCTGGGTATACCGCGAAGGTTGCGGGAACGGAAGAAGGTGTTAAAGAACCAACGATGACTTTCTCGGCCTGTTTTGGCGCGCCTTTCATGCCCCTACACCCGGCGAAATATGCCGAAATGCTTAGCAAAAAGATACAAGCGGGCGGTGTAAATGTATGGCTGGTAAACACGGGCTGGACCGGGGGTGCATATGGAACAGGAAAGCGAATGAACCTCAAAGTGACCCGCGCACTGATTGCCGCTGCACTCAATGGAAATCTTGATGAAGCAGAATACAAAACGCACGATGTATTTGGCTTTGAATTTCCAACATCCTGTGCCAACGCGCCAGTCGAAGTGCTAAACCCCAGAAATACATGGTCAGACAAGGATGACTATGATAAGAAGGCCCACTATCTGGCAGAATCTTTTCTAAAGAACTTCGAAAAGTTTGCTGACTATGCCAGCGAAGAGATTATGAACGGCGCTCCGAAAGTTCATGCCTGATGATGAGCACTGTATATCACGTGTGAGACAATGGATAAGAACATTTGCTGACAGCAGATGGGAACTTCAAAAGCACACCAACCTTAGGCAATACAGTCGCGTATCTTATTACCTGACCTTACAATGCTTCCTTTCGCCTTTAGCGACACCCGCGGTTGATGGTAAGTCATTTTCACCCAAATTATCGACCTGCGAATGCCTTTGGTAATCGATATTTACCGTTAATGCGGAATATTGACACGTAAAACAAAGGGCATGACTTAAATTAAACCCTCTAATCCTAATCTTTAACATTAAAACACAACGTATGAAGTACAGTTTGATTCTGATCGCAGCATTTTTTGTCTTACTATCCAATACACTTTTTGCACAGGAGGAAATCACAGATGAAGAAATAAGAAAGTATGCGGTCACCATGGATTCCATTAACAATATGAAAGCTTCCCTGCTCGACGATATCAGTGTTATGGTAAAGTCTAATGAAGACATGACCAACGAGCGGTATAACGAACTTTCAAAAATTATTGACGACAATGATAAGCTGGCGGAAGCGAAAGCAACACCTGAAGAAATCGCATTCATAAAGGAAGTTGCCGCAAAGAAAAAGCAGGGAACCGCGAAAATTTCCAAAACTTTTCAGACCATGGCCAAAGAATACGTTGGCGCAGCTACCTATAACAAAGTGAAAAAGGCTTTAAAGACAGATGCGGATGTGAAATCGCGTTACCAGGCCGTTATGGATGAACTGGAAAAGGACAATAATGTGGACGAGGAAGAAGCAACAAACTAGGCCAACAAACCAGGCCAGCATGGATCGCCGATGATCAAAAATCACAGGATCAAATTGCTGTTCTTCATTGCAAAAAATTCATAATTCACTAAAAATCATATCTTTGCAACCTATAATTGGGTTCGTTAATGCATGATATGCGTAAAGTTGGCTTTGCAATCGTTGTAGTTTGTACCAGTATTGTTGCGCACGCTCAACCGAGTGCGCTATTCCGGTCTTTTGATTGCAGAGAATATACCGAATACACCTTCGATGAACCTGAGGTAGCGGCTGAAGTGTATCCTGACTCCGTTGCATCAGCGATAGTACCCCAACCCATGATTTCCATAGATACTGTTGACGGCTGGAAGCATTGGAGCGCTGTTGACAATTATACCTTTGGAAAGGACAGAGGTGGGCTTTCAATGATTAATGATCTCAGCGCATTGCATCCCTTTTTCAGAGACCGTGTTATCAACCTCGTTGAGCTTTGTGAAAAGAAAGGAATTACACTTGCTATCGTGGAGACATACAGAACGCCTGCAAAACAACTTGAGTACAAAACGATGGGGAAAAAATATACAAGCTCCGGTGCAGGAAGATCAAAACATCAATATGGCCTTGCGGTTGATGTAGTACCTATTGTTGATTCCGTAGCCGTCTGGGATAATACAGCGTTATGGAAAAAGGTAGGCCTTGTTGGTGAAAGAATAGGATTACGCTGGGGTGGACGGTGGAGAAAACCTTTTGACCCGGGTCACTTTGAATGGACAGGCGGTCTTACCTCTACGAACCTAAGTGCCGGGATATTACCAGCCGTTCCAAAAAGCGATGAACACTATCCTTGTCTTGATGAGGACTTAAAACTGCTCCGGAAATATTGGAGTGAGTGGGAAACCACGCAGAGTTCACTCACACGCAAATAATGAAACTCTCTTTCCCCGATAACTTCATCTTTGGGACGAGTACTTCAGCAGCACAAATAGAAACTGCCTTTGAGCACGATTGGCATGGCTTCGAAGCCCGTAATGGCTTTGTCTTTGATCGCACCACTGATCATGAAAAGCGATTCAAGGAAGATGCTGAAATTATTGCATCGCTAGCCCCAAACTACAGGATGGGATTGATGTGGAGCAAATTGCAGCGAGCGCCACTCGGCAACTTTGATCAGCCTACAGCTCAGCAATATCACCACTTTATCCAAGACCTGAAACTGAAAGGTGTTGACATCATGATGGTGTTGCATCACTTCACGAATCCATTGTGGTTTTCAAAGATTGGTGGCTGGGAAAAAGTTGAGAATATTAAACTTTGGATAGATTTTGCTAAAAAAGTGGTGGATGAATTCGGACAATATGTATCCTTTTGGAATACGTTCAACGAGCCCAACGTCTATGCAAGTTATGGATGGCTTACCGGCTTTTTCCCTCCCTTCAAAATCAGTCCGCTAATGGCTGGCAAGGTGGTGAACAACATGAGCCGGGCGCATAACGTCATCTATGAATACATCAAACTAAAATATCCCAACCAACCTGTAGGCATTTCGCATAATGCCACCATTTTTTCTGCAGAGAATTTGCTCGGATGGTTTCCAGCAACGCTCTCTGATTGGTGGTTTATGGAGTACGTGCCCAGCAAATTCCTGAATGTCGACTTCTTCGGGATGAGCTACTATGGTCGAATTCCGCACGACCCATTTCCGCTGACCTACCTGGAGACACCGGAAAAAATCAAGAAGCTTGGCCTTGCGCACGACGATATATGGGAATATCATCCGGAAGGGCTGCGAACATGTATAGACCGGTATTGGAACAAGTATAAAAAACCTATTATCATCACGGAGAACGGCGTTTGCGATGAAAGTGACTTACTTCGCTTGCAAGCTATTCAGGATTATGCACACGTTGTGCACGGCGCTATACAGGAAGGGATAAATATCCAGGGCTACTACTTCTGGAGCACCTGGGATAACTTCGAGTGGCATCTGGGTCCCGTCATGCGGTTTGGATTATATGAATGTGACCTCAAAACAATGAACAGAATGCGGAGGCCCAGTGGTGACTTATATGCTTCGCTGGCGTATTCGAGGAAGATTGATGTTGGCGATAGGGTGTAGGTATAGGGTATAGGGTGTGGGGTATGGGGTATGCGGTATAGGGTATAGGGTATAGGGTATAGGGTATAGAGTATAGGGTATAGGGTGTGGGGTGTGTCAAAAGTTAGTACTTTTAACATAATATATGGGTTAACCAATGAAAAGAAGTCTGCTTGTACTCATGGCAATCCTCTTTGTGCACGCTTTACAGGCGCAGCCTTCCAATGAAATTCTCTACGTCGGAACATTCTCAGTGCGCGGCAGCGAGGGTATTTATGCTTTTTCCTTTGATCGCGTCAAGCGGACGCTGAAGCTACTGCAGAAGGTACCAAGTCTGGAAAGCCCCTCCTACCTGGCGATACATCCGACTGGTAAGTTTCTCTATTCTGTGAATCGTGGAAAAGCGGATGTTACAGATAACGGCGGTTCCGTATCGGCATATGGCATCGATCCAAAATCAGGTAAGCTTAGCGGGCTGAATCACCGGCCCTCCTATGGCGATGGTCCATGCTACATTTCAGTGGACAAGACAGGGGAATACATTTTCATTGCGAACTACAGCGAAGGAAACCTGGTAGTGCTGCCGCTTTTTGATGATGGCATAATTGGAAACCCTTCTGATGCAAAGAAATATGTCGGCAACAGCATCAACCCGGCCAGGCAAGCAGGGCCACACATACACTCGGCAGTAATCTCACCTGATAATAAGTTTCTCTATGCTTCCGATCTGGGTACGGATAAAATTTATATTTATGAGTTCAATTCCTCCAATGGAACATTAACGCCCGCAAAAACCCCTGAGGTTAGCGTTAACCCGGGAAGCGGGCCCAGACATTTTACGTTCCATCCAAGTGGCAAGTTTGCTTTCCTGGCGGAAGAATTGACGTCCTCTGTCTGTTCTTTTTCAGTTAATAAACTTACAGGAGCACTCACTATCATTCAGGATACTGTAAAATCCTTGCCGGAAAGTTTTAAAGCAACAAATACCAGTGCCGATATCCACACGGATACAAAGGGCAAGTATTTGTACCTGTCAAACCGCGGGCTCAATTCAGTGAGCATATTTTCTATTTCACCAACAGGAAAGATTAGCCTGATCGGTCAGCAGCCTTCAGGCGGAAAAACGCCCCGCAATTTTCTCATTGATCCAAAGGGTGAATTTATTTTCGTCGCGAATCAGGATTCCGATTCGATCGTTATGTTCCGCATAAACCCTAAAACCGGAAAGCTTATTGCCGTTGGAAAACCTGTAAAAGTTCCGTCTCCTGTATGTCTTAAGCTTCTTACGTTGAAGTGACCCTGCCTGATTGGCTAGTCTTTTAGAATCCGCATCTCTACCCTTCTGTTCATTGCCCTGGCTTCTGGTGTCATCTCGTTGGATATGGGCTGGCTTCCGCCGAAGGCCTTTGTTTTAATGCGGTCCTTATCAACACCTTTGGCCACCAGATATCGTTTAACCGAGTTAACCCGGTCCTCCGAAAGTGCCAGATTGGCTTTCGAACTACCCTGATTATCAGTATGCCCCTCAAGCTGTATCACAATCTTCGTATTCTCAATCATCATTTGCCCCACTTCATCCAGCTCCGGATAAGATTTTGGATCAATGGATGATTTCCCCTGAGCAAAAATAAGATGATCCAGTCGCATGGTTTGACCGGAGGTTGTTAAGCTGATATCGCGCAATACTTTGTTGTCTGCATTGATATCCTTTGGATCGACAATAACCGTCCTTGGATTGTATCCTTTTGCCTGGGCCGTGATCTGATACTTGGCCGTGCCAAAAATGGCAAATGAAAAAGTACTGTCATTAAATCTCCCAAAGATGCCACCGGTAGGAATGCTGCTGTACCGGATGTTAGCCATGATACCCTTACCCGTTCTGGCATCACTGACTTTCCCTATTGCCAAAATTTCGTCAGCTTGTGCGTAAGCCGAAATAACAAAAATTGAAAGGATGGATGCGCAAATCATTTTTTTCATCTGTATGCAATTTTGTTTCTAATTATTCATCTCAGGACAAAAGTGCCTGCGTTCTCCAGGCATGCACATGCTCTTGTTTCGTTTTGGCCCGATGCGCCGAGGCGCCCTCCGTATATTTATTTCCGTTTTTCGCAGGGTGGTTATCAGACAAAAGATAAAACCAACACAAATTTAAAGCCGCGAAGGTAGAAAAGGTTATCCATGCTTACTAAGCATAAGTTGCTGAAGCCCGAATGCCTCGGCCAATGCAATATTCCCGGGTTGAATGACCAAACAACCCATGACTAACATATTACTGCAAAAAACCAGCCATTATACAAGGAGGTAATTATGTTTTCTTTGATCGTCTGTTTTCCCATTCAACTAGTCCCTAAAGTGTGACGCGCATCAAGGATGTCGGCGTTTTCTAAAAACGAATTGAAGCGCAACCATATTGCTCTATATATCGAACTCAATAGTCTCCCCCACGCCAAATGATTTTCCATCAGGATTTTCCGTCGTCCCTGTATCCCTTACTTCTTTTTCTGCTGCGTCCTGACTAGCGTTTTCGCTTTTTTGGGGCTGACTTTCGCCGAAGAGGTTTTGCTGCTCGACTTTGAGTTTTGCCCTTGCCGGACTTTTTTGCTGGACCTGGTGTTTTGGTTTTTCCGGATCCGCGAAGAGGCTTGTCTGATCGCCTTCTTCGATCCACTGGTCTGGGACTGGCCCTTCCTGGTCTTTTTTTTTTACCCGATCAGCGGGATGACCTTTTTCTGCTGTAGTGGCTTCAATAAGTTCGTTATCTTCGTCTCCTTGTTCGAGGCCGGATTCCTCCTGTTCTTCCAGCAGGATTACTTTTGAAACCTTGTGTTGTGTTAACCGGTTCCCTAAAGCTTTCCAACCCTTTACATCAATAAGGTCTTCCAGGTTAACAACTTCCCTGGACTTCTGCTTGTCTTTTCCTTTGATCAATTCAAGTTCAACCTCCGGCGTTTCTGATGTGGTAACAAGCACCAGACGAGATCCGATCGACTCAGTGATAAAACCAAAGTCCTTGTCCTGCGTCGTGGTCTCGATCATAAAACGTTTCACCATATACTGCTTGCTTTCACCATCAACATAAATGGCAGAAACAGCTTTTTTGGGATAGAATTTTTCAACCAACAGGGTCTTCTCAGGCTCGAAACGATTGGTGAGCTCATAGTTCATGATCTTGTAGGAACCGTTTCGGGTAAAGCATATTATTTTATCGTCGCCATCAAATTTGCCCAGGTATTTTCCGCGGCTATCCTTATTCAAGCGGCCTGCGTCTGCATCATACCATAAATTTAATTTGCTTAAAGTTGATGTACCTGCGCGGAGAAAATCAACCCTTCGTATTGGGTATTTGGTAAGGGTATTGCCCCTGGCGCCACGGCCCTTTACTTCCAAATCAGAAAAATCATATTCAAATATCTTCTTTCGTGCGGTACTGGATTGAGATAGCTTCACTTCAACACACTCTGCCTCACCATTGGGATTACCACTAACATAGTGAATCCTTGAATTAGGATGGCCTTGTGTGAGGTCATATTCCTTATCGCGCGTTATACCGGGCATGGTAAACCGCTTGACAAACCCTTTCCCACTTTTGCCATCTGCATAGATCACATTGTAGACCATGCGATCGTCGCCCTTTTTCCAGATACCGACGAACATGATGTCTTTACCCATAAACACTTTATCCGAAATTCTGGATACGCGTGCTTTGCCATCTTTCCGAATAGCGATAACATCATCCAATTCCGAGCAATCGCAGATATACTCGTCACGCTTCAACCCGAAACCTATAAAACCATCGGTACGGTTAACATATAGTTTTTGATTGTTCGCGATTACTTCAACCGCGGTAACTGATTGGAAGGTTTTTATTTCGGTTTTGCGTTCCCGGCCCTTTCCATACTTGTCCAGCAACTTCTGATAGTATGCAATGGCATAGTCGGTCAGGTGCTTCAGGTGATGTTCTGTTTCTTTGAGCTCCTTTTGCAAATCACGCATCAGCTCATCGGCTTTAAAGGAATCAAATTTTGAAATCCTTTTGATCTTTATCTCCGTTAAGTGAACGATATCGTCCCGGGTTATTTCTCTGTAGAATTTTTTCTTGTGTGGCTTCAGACCTTTGTCGATGGTCGCAATAACTTCTTCCCAGCTTTCACATTCCTCAATGTTACGGTAAATACGATTTTCAATAAAAATCTTTTCGAGCGATGAGAAAAGGATTTTTTCCATCAGCTCCGCTTTCCTGATCTGGAGTTCCTGTTTGAGCAGATTAACAGTCTGTGTCGTATTGTACTTCAGGATTTCACCCACGGCAAGAAACCGCGGCTTATCCTCCACAATTACGCAAGCATTGGGTGAGATGCTAACCTCGCAATCCGTGAAAGCGTACAAGGCATCCAGCGCTACCTCCGGAGATTGCCCAGGCTGTATATGCACCTGTATCTCTACATCTTTGGCTGTATTATCAATAACCTGCTTGACTTTGATCTTACCTTTCTCACTTGCCTTCACAATGGATTCTATCAAAGAAGTAGTTGTGGTGGAGAAAGGTATCTCCTTGATAATCAGTGTTTTTTTATCGACAATATCAATTCTTGCCCGTACCTTGATCTTGCCTCCTCTTAGCCCCTGATTGTACTCAGAAAAGTCTGCGATACCACCGGTAAAGAAATCAGGATATATCTTTGGATTCTTCCCCTTGAGTACGTCGATTGACGCTTTAATCAGCTCACAAAAGTTGTGGGGCAGAATTTTTGTCGAAAGTCCTACGGCAATCCCTTCAACCCCCTGGGCAAGCAGCAGCGGGAATTTGACGGGTAAAGTAACCGGCTCCTTTTTACGTCCATCATATGACAGCTGCCATTCCGTGGTCTGAGAATTGTATGCCACATCCAGCGCAAATTTTGACAGCCGTGCTTCAATATATCGGGGGGCGGCGGCGCTGTCGCCCGTGCGTACATCACCCCAATTACCTTGCGTTTCAATCAAGATATCTTTCTGGCCAATATTTACGATCGCATCTCCTATGGATGCATCACCATGAGGGTGGAACTGCATCGTATTCCCGATCACGTTGGCCACCTTGTTGAATCGCCCATCATCCATCTCTTTGAGTGAATGCATAATCCTGCGTTGCACGGGTTTGAATCCGTCTTCAATCCGGGGTACGGCACGCTCAAGAATTACGTATGATGCGTAATCAAGAAACCAGTTTTGATACATGCCGTCAATAGCAACAGAATGTATGACATCTTCGCCTCCGTCATCTTTCTGCCGCTTGTTGACTTTGGGAACAAGTGCCTTTGGCTTTTTCTTTTTACTCATGATTGATTAAAAACAATAACTTAAAAAATCCATGCCCGCTGCAACATCCTGCGCTGACGAGAAAGTCATTCCGCCAAAGCCTCAACTTCCTCCGCTTCCTTTGCATCTACCTTATCCAACTCAATACGCAAATTGTCAATAATAAAATCCTGGCGATCGGGTGTATTCTTGCCCATGTAGAATTCCAGTAATTTTGCCAAATGGCCCTCGCCCAAAAGCACCGGCTGCAGACGAATGTTTTCACCTATAAAACCACCAAACTCTTCCGGCGAGATTTCACCCAACCCCTTGAACCGCGTGATCTCCGGTTTGCTGCCAAGCTTTGCAATCGCTTTTTCCTTTTCCTCATCACTGTAGCAATAAATAGTTTCCTTTTTGTTGCGCACACGGAACAGCGGTGTATCCAAAATAAAAACGTGGCCGGCTTTAACAAGCTCCGGAAAGAATTGCAGGAAAAATGTCATCAGCAAAAGCCGTATGTGCATCCCATCCACGTCAGCGTCGGTGGCGATGATTACCTTGTTGTAACGCAGTCCTTCAATACCATCCTCAATATTCAGCGCATGTTGGAGGAGGTTAAACTCTTCATTCTCATACACCACCTTCTTGGTAAGTGAAAAACAATTCAGTGGTTTTCCGCGCAAGCTGAATACAGCCTGTGTTTCTACATCGCGTGATTTGGTGATCGATCCGCTGGCAGAGTCCCCCTCGGTGATGAAAATTACCGAATCCACTCCCTTTGCGTTCTTCTCATCAAAGTGGTAGCGGCAGTCCCGAAGCTTCTTATTGTGAAGATTGGCTTTCTTTGCGCGGTCGTTGGCCAGCTTTTTTATGCCTGCAATTTCCTTGCGCTCTCTTTCAGATTGCAGGATGCGCTTCAACATAATATCCGCTGCTGTCGGATTCTTGTGCAGGTATATTTCAAGTTCCTTGCTGACAAAGTCAACTACAAAACTCCTGACAGACACGCCATCCGGCGACATATTGGTAGATCCCAGCTTAGTCTTCGTTTGTGACTCAAAGACCGGCTCCTGAACGCGCACGGCAATTGCCGCCACGATACTGGCCCGTATGTCGGCTGCGTCATAATCCTTTTTGTAAAAATCGCGGACACCCTTTACGATTCCTTCCCGGAATGCCGCCAAATGGGTTCCACCCTGTGTTGTATGTTGTCCATTGACAAAAGCGTAGTATTCCTCGCCGTACTGATTGCCGTGCGTGAGCGCAACTTCGATATCATCGCCTTTGAAGTGAATAATCGGATAACGCAATTCCTCTTCATTGGTCTTCTGTTTCAGTAAATCGAGCAGGCCATCTTTTGAATAGAACTTCTTCCCATTGTAGTTGATGCTGAGTCCTGCATTTAAGAAGGCGTAATTCCACATCAAATCATCCAGGTATTCCGGAATAAAATGGTAATGCTTGAACATGGTATTATCCGGTTCAAACTCCACCAGCGTTCCATTTCGCTCCCCGCTTTTAGACAACTTGGGGTCGTTAAAGAGAATCCCCCGCTTAAATTCCGCAAGTTTGGCCTGCCCCTCTCTAAAGGCCTGAACTTTGAAATAGTTGGACAACGCGTTCACGGCTTTTGTTCCTACACCGTTTAACCCTACAGACTTTTGGAACGCCCCGGAGTCATACTTCGCCCCGGTATTTATTTTAGAAACAACGTCGACAACTTTTCCCAACGGAATACCTCTCCCATAATCACGGACAACAACACGCTGATCCGTAATCTTTACGTCAATTGTCTTTCCATAGCCCATCATGTGCTCGTCTATACAGTTGTCCATAACTTCTTTGACAAGCACGTAGATACCATCATCTTTAGACGACCCATCACCCAACTTACCAATGTACATCCCGGGTCTAAGGCGAATATGTTCACGCCAATCGAGTGACTTAATGCTCGATTCGTCGTACTCAAAAATAGCCGAAGGTTTTTCTGCTTTCCCCATAAGTGTTTCAGAAATAATTAAAGAATGAAATAGCCTAAAAAATAAATTCTAACAGTTTTCAAGCGCGGTAGTCAAGTCCTGGAGGATTTCAATAAACCCTCCAGGACTCATAAAAAATACTTGCCTCTAAAGAAAACGAATTTTAAAATCACTTTCAGCTATTTGCTGAAATGACCTATTACAAATTTTTCTGAAGTAAATAGGTCTAAAATATTGACTATCAAGTCATAGAACTTTATGTACTAAACCAGTTGTTTATATATAAAGTTCTTGTAAACGCTGTAAAATGGCCATCCCAGTGCCCACAGCACGAACAACGCTATACTTCCATATATGATGAAGTCGATGCGGCCGTAATCGAACTTTTCACCGCTGTTGAATAATGAAACAAAGTGGAGCGATATAATAAAAAAGATGTTAAGTGTCACAACCAAACCGTGAAACCACGTCCGAAAGTCAACTTCCTTCCTGAATACGTAAGAAACCATATACACCAACACATTGACAAAGGCGATCACGGCCGTGATCATATAGAAAAATCCCTCCCGGCTAACCGATACCAGAGATGCCCCCCGATCATTGATTATCACCGTTTCAGGAAGGCTGGCATAGACATAAAGCAAATTGGCCAGCGTCACCAGTATTGAAAGAAACCAAATAGCCTTGAAAATCTTTAACAGCATGTTTGTAAATTTGTCTGCAAATTAAAGGATAAATAAGCTTGAACGTCAATCCCATCGTATTATCAATTCCTATTTTTTTTATCCTCATTGGAATAGAACTTCTTGTTGAACGGCTCACGCACAAGGAACTTTACCGGCTTCCGGACGCTATCGCCAATCTGAGCTGCGGAATAACCTCACAATTGTCCGGATTGTTTATGAAGATTTTTGCTATTGGCATTTATCAGGTCTGCTATGAGAAATTTTCATTCTTCACCATTGACAGAAATTGGCTCTATTGGCTTGTGCTCTTTCTTCTGGTTGACCTGGCGTACTATTGGGCCCACAGGATGAGTCATGAAGTGAATCTCTTCTGGGGAGGGCATGTTGTGCACCACCAAAGTGAGGAATACAACTTGTCGGTAGCGCTTCGCCAAAGTTCCTTCCAGGTCGTATGGACATTTGCCTTCAGCCTGCCAATTGCTTTTCTTGGCTTCCGAACCCTGGATTTTGCGTTAGTAGCAGCATTCAATACCCTCTATCAATTCTGGATTCACACCGAATTGATTGGCAAAATGGGATGGTTTGAATACGTTTTCAACACCCCCTCCCACCACCGTGTTCATCATGGCAGGGATCCGAAGTATATCGATAAGAACCATGCCGGATCTTTGATCATTTGGGACAAGATGTTCGGAACATTCCAGGCCGAAGAAGAAAAGCCAACGTATGGTATCACAAAACCCCTTGAAAGCTGGAACCCTGCGTTTGCCAATGTGAGCCATTATGTGGAAATGCACAAGGATCTGAAACGCATTCCATCATGGATCGACAGGTTTAAATATCTGTTCAAAAAACCAGGGTGGCTGCCTGCCTCACTGGGTGGATACCGGCCGGCACCACCGGTAGAGCGGTCTACGTATAAAAAGTACGATACGCCCGCACCCGGGCTTTTAAACTGGTATGTTCTTTTTCAATATACCTTATGTCTTGCCGGAACTGCGCTGTTTTTATTCAATGCCAGCGCTTTTTCATTATTCGAAAAAGCAATGATTTCCCTGTTGATCGCTGTTGTCGTGATCAATGCCGGCGTTCTATTTGAACAGCGACCGTGGGCCAGGTACGCTGAGTGGCTAAGGATAATACTATATCCCGTCCTGCTCTGTGGGCTTAGTTTTATAAACGGATGGCCTTCATGGCTTTATGCGTTGGCGATTGGCTACCTTGTCGTTTCTGTTTTTTGGTTCCACCTAATTCAAAAAAAACATGTCCCTGTGCAAGTGGTGTAGCGTGCTGTCGTTAGCGCTGGTTATCGTTTCATGCGGTAAATCGCTTCCTGTACTGGATGGGATAAATCTCACTGACTGGAAAAATGATAAAAATGCTTGTACCGGAAAAAGAACTGCGATGGCGGGTGAAATTGAGGCGCAAAAGGGGAAATTACTTTCCCTTAGCGAAACTCAGATTATTGCGTTACTGGGCAAGCCTGACCAAAATGAATTGCTGAAGCGCAACCAGAAATTTTACTATTACTTTGTAGAGTCGTCCACGGCATGCGACTCGTCGTACGCTGAACATCAAATGAAACTGGCAATCCGGTTTAACGCAATGGGGCTGGCGAGGGAGATCAGTTTAGAGAAATGAATCCCCATTAATGGCCTGCTTCGATGGTAAGCCTCTTGCATGCAAAAATACAACTCGTTAGTTTAAGTAATCTATATTAGGATTTTTCCATATTTGCTTGCTAATCGATATATTTCAAATGTATCCCCTGGTCTATTCAGTCTTGGTTTTTATCATTGGATTCGATTGAACGATTCTTGGGCAAATGAAATTCTATTTGAAACATTTCCATTTCCTAAAGTAATGTTATTCACTTACTTACTGCTTCTTGTTGGATTCGCGATCCTTATTAAGGGAGCAGATTTCCTTGTCACTGGCGCATCCTCAACCGCTAAGAAATACGGGATATCCAATCTCACGATAGGATTGACGGTTGTCGCATTTGGCACTTCCATGCCTGAGCTGATCGTAAGCCTGCTGGCAGCCTTAAATGGTGAAACTGATGCCTCCTTTGGAAATGTAATTGGCAGTAATAATTTCAACCTGTTGTTCATCATTGGAATCGCTGGAATAATTTTTCCTTTAGTCGTTCAAAATAACACCGTCAAATACGAAATTCCGATTTCCATGTTGGCCGCTGCTATCCTATTTCTCCTGGTTAATGATCAGAACCTATGGGGTTCGGAAAGAAATGTGTTAAGTCGATTGGATAGTATTATACTCCTCTTGCTCTTTGCAGGCTTCATCGTCTACGTTTACAAGACCATGACCAGGACAAGCGACCTTGGGCAAGGAGAGAAAATTAAGATATACAGTATACCAGTTTCGCTGGGGCTGATAGGGTTAGGCCTGGCGATGTTAATCGGCGGCGGAAAACTGGTTGTCGATAACGCAATTTTAGTTGCGCACCATTTTGGGTTGAGTGAGAAATTAATAGGACTTACTATACTTGCAGCAGGTACTTCTCTTCCTGAGTTGGCTACTTCTGCGGTTGCCGCCTACCGGAAAAACGCTGATATCGCGATAGGCAACGTGGTTGGTTCAAACATCTTCAACATCTTCTTTATCCTTGGTATAACGGGCCTTGTTAGACCCATATCTTATAATGTCTTGCTGAACTTTGATATTTACGTACTGCTTGTATCAACTATTATACTGATCATTTTTATGGTCACATTAAACCGACAAAAAGTCGATCGATGGGAAGCCGCAATATTGCTGATTAGCTATATTGCCTACGTCATCTTGTTGATCCAGATGGATTAATGTGTGACTCCCCTGTAAGGGACTAATCAATCCATGCACCTATTCCATTCAGGCATACATTGTGAAAAAAACCGACGACGCATGGGCATAGCAACGGATACCAAAACATGCACGGTAGAAATCTTAATGGCCCTGAAAGTCGGGAACAACAGAACGAGAAGGAATATTTGAATTGTCTATATTGCTTTTTGCCACTTTACCCCGTACACGCTGGCATCAAAACAGGAATAGAAAACGGGACGAGATAAACGGAGAAAAATTATATTTACATATATATCCATGGAAAAAGTTGCTGTTATCGGTTCGGGAACAATGGGAAATGGCATTGCGCACATCTTTGCACAGTACGGTCATCAGGTTTCGCTCATTGATATATCAAAGGAAGCACTGCAAAAAGCTTTGGTTACCATTGAAAAAAATCTTGCAAGGCAGGTGGAAAAAGGGAGTATCACGGCCGAAACGAAAACCCGGGCAGTAGACAATATCACAACACAAACCGACATGCCATCGGGTGTTGCAGGCGCATCGCTCATCGTGGAAGCCGCCACAGAAAATGTTGATCTTAAACTTAAGATATTCCAGCAGCTTGATGCCTGTGCAGATCCTGAAAGTATCCTTGCCTCAAACACGTCTTCCATTTCCATCACAAAAATTGCGTCGGTTACAAAGCGCCCCGAAAAGGTTATTGGCATGCATTTCATGAACCCTGTGCCGCTCATGAAATTAGTGGAGGTAATCCGTGGCTATTCCACCAGCGATACGGTAACAAAAACGGTGATGGAAATTTCTCAAAGACTGGAAAAAATACCCGTTGCCGTAAACGATTACCCGGGATTTGTAGCCAATCGCATCCTTATGCCGATGATTAATGAAGCAATCTGTGCACTGCATGAAGGCGTGGCAGGGGTAGCAGAAATTGACACGGTAATGAAACTGGGCATGGCGCACCCAATGGGACCCTTGCAGCTTGCCGATTTTATTGGCCTGGACATCTGTCTGTCCATTCTCAATGTTCTCTATGAAGGTTTTGGTAACCCCAAGTATGCACCCAGCCCGTTGCTGGTGAATATGGTCCAGGCTGGCCACAATGGAATGAAGTCAGGAGTCGGATTCTATCAATACACGAAGGGTAGCAAAGAACTTGTAATCAGCCCGCGGTTTAGCGCGTAAGCTGTTAAAAAGGAATGCCACTTTCGTGGCTTTCCTTTCATTTCTTCAACAAGTCCCTGATCTCCGTTAGTAGCGCGATATCCGCAGGGGGTGGCGCGGGTGCCGCCGGAGCGGCTTCTTTCTTCTTTTGCGCAGCCGTTGCCGCTTTTACAATGATAAATAAAACAAAGGCAATGATGATGAAGTTGATCACCGCCGACAGAAAATTGCCATACTTTACGCTTCCGAAAATTGTCAGCTCCTCTAACTTCGTTAGGTTGGCAGCATCAAGCGCCGGCTTCAGCAGAAGCGGCGATATGACGTCATCTATAAGCGATCCAATAATTTTGCCGAAGGCTCCTCCTATGATTACAGCAACGGCAAGGTCGATGACATTACCACGCATGGCGAAAGCTTTGAATTCTTTAAGCATATTAGGTCTGGTTAGGTTAAAAGAAATAATCCTATTAAAGAAAGTAACAAACCTGCATTTAACCAAAACATTTCTCAGGCAATCAATTGAACCGCATAACTACTTACAGCCTGGCAATGAGCGATCCGGCACCGGGATGGCGCGTAAAAGACTTATTATACCGTCCGGGAAGTTGAACGGCGGTACTACTCCACCAGATTGAGTGGGTTTCGCAACCCTGAGTATCCAATTAACTCAACGCCGGCATTTCCGATAAACATAGCCGCATTTACTTTTACCGGAATACGATTCTTATCATCAGAAAACCATGCGGTGATGGAATTCTCACCCTCAAAAACTTTATTTTTTGGCATCACCGGCTTGAATACGATCGATCTTATTCTGCCCGCCTTTACACGAATACTTTCCTTCCCCGCGTAAACGATCTTAAAATTGTAAAATTGATCTTCAAAGAAACCCTTTACGGAAACAGTGTCTCCAATTTTGATACTGGAAAAATCCATATTCCGCAGCAGCAGAAAACCTGCGATCATATCACGGACCTGTGGCGGCGCATCATAATATTTTGGTTCCTTGAACTTACCGGTGTCATTGTCAAGGGTTTTAACTTCAATCTTTCTATTGACATGATCAAAGTTGGTCCACTCATCCCGCTTGTACCGCCCCTCACGGATAAAACGATAAAACTGGTGTGGCACGAGTGCTACCGTATCGACATACGCACCCCACCGGTCATCGACGTCAGCCACCCAATCCACCAAACCTACCGTCTTGCCGTAAACATCTACCTTAAAACAATCACGGTTATTGATTCTGAAATAGTCAGGGTGAATATTCACACTACCTTTCCCGACGGTAAACAGGCCATACGTCATTTTGAAAGTAATAACTTCTCCACGTTGAAAGCTTTCGTTTGCAACCGGGGGATAAGCATTATTACTGTCCGTGACGAACCCGGAAAGTACCGCAACAAGAAATAAACTAAATAGAAGTTGCTTCATAGTCTATTCTCAAATTTACATAAACCATATTAACCAGTGTTATCGTTTATGAAATTCAAAGGTTGTGCCAACCTTACGATAGCGGCTAAACTGAGACATTATTCTCCCGCAATGCCTCATTCAGGGATGTTTTTTTATCCGTACTTTCCTTGCGCTGACCAATTATTAACGCACACGGGACGTGAAAATTCCCGGCTGGAAATTTTTTCTCATAAGTGCCCGGAATGACCACCGACCGTTCCGGAACATATCCTTTAAACTCAACGGGCGCCCCGCCTGTTACATCAATTATTTTTGAGCTTCCCGTCAGCACAACGTTAGCACCCAGAACCGCCTCTTTACCAATGCGGATACCTTCAACAACGATGCAACGGGATCCAATAAATGCACCATCCTCTATTATAACCGGCGCGGCCTGTACCGGCTCTAACACGCCACCGATGCCAACACCACCACTCAAATGCACATTTTTGCCAATCTGCGCACAACTGCCAACGGTTGCCCAGGTATCAACCATCGTTCCTTCATCTACGTAAGCGCCAATGTTTACGTACGAAGGCATCATGATCACACCTTTGCTTAGAAAAGATCCGTAACGTGCAATGGCATGCGGGACAACACGAACACCGAGTTCCTTATAATTGCGCTTTAATGGAATCTTATCATGAAATTCAAAAGGTCCAACTTCAACAGTCTCCATCTGCTGAATTGGGAAATATAGTATAACCGCCTTCTTGATCCATTCATTAACCTGCCAGCCCGAAGCCACGGGCTCCGCTACCCGCAGCTCACCTTTGTCCAGTTTTTCGACTACGGTGCGAATGATCTCCTGATTCTCAGGGTGTTGAAGGAGTGAACGATCTTCCCAGATTTTTTCTACGCGTTGTTTCAATTCCATTATCTTAGATTTAAATCAGCATGCAAGAAATAAAAAAAAGAAGAATAGTCCTCGCCTCTGTCCTGAAACCCTTAAATGATCCCAGGATGCTTGAAAAGCTGGCGATGAGCCTTCACAATGCAGGTTATCGCGACATCCATATCATTGGTTTCCCCACCAAATTAACAAGGGAAA
>Ga0224500_10000230_pt1 | contig 40816 bp, 32 predicted proteins | sample SF_Oct11_sed_USG_FD_168126 | JGI IMG/M metagenome (GOLD analysis project Ga0224500, IMG submission 168126) | Sediment microbial communities from San Francisco Bay, California, United States - SF_Oct11_sed_USGS_4_1 | ecosystem: Environmental > Aquatic > Marine > Sediment | place: USA: California...
GCCCGAGCAGTACCGCGATCCCGATCGCCTCGGGCCGTGGACCGACATCTACGGCACGGGCGCGTCGATGTTCGCCTGCCTCGCCGCGTTCGCCCCACAGGCCGCCGACGCGCGCGCGCAGGAGGACCACCTCGTCTCGGCGAAGAAGATCTGGTCGGGCCAGTACTCGGACAACCTGCTCGAGGTGATCGACTGGTGCCTGCGCCTCGACCCCCTGGAGCGCCCGCAGAGCGTCTTCGCGCTCCAGAAGGCGATCCGCGACATCCCGGCGAAGAAGCGCAAGCTCACGTTCATGGGCAACCTGAAGCGCGTCCTGTTCTCCGAGATCGGCGCCTAGTTGACCGACACATGAGATCTGAAACGCGCATTCAATTTCGGCGTCATTCCCGCGAAGGCGGGAATCCAGCGTCGTCAAGAGACACTGGGTCCCCGCCTTCGCGGGGACGACGATGGGTTGTGCCCATGCCGGTACGTTTCGATACGTGCGGGTCGCCGAACTAGGTTCGTCGGGGTTGCATGCGCTTCACGATTTTCCAGGAGTCCCGCAAGGGCTCGCGCAAGGTCAACCAGGACCGCATCGCCTACACGTACGGGCGCGACACGCTGCTCATGGTCGTCGCCGACGGCATGGGCGGCCACGCCGGCGGCGAGATTGCCGCGCAGATCGCCGTGCGGCTGTTCGTCGAGCGCTTCCAGCAGGAGGCCAAGCCGATCCTGCGCAACCCGCTCAAGTTCCTGCAGGACACGATGCTGCGCGCGCACGCCGCGCTCGGCTCCTACGCCAACCAGTTCTCGATGCTCGAGACGCCGCGCACGACCTGCGTGGCGTGCGTCGTGCAGGCCAACCACGCCTACTGGGCGCACGTCGGCGACTCGCGCTTCTACCTGCTCCGGCAGGGCGCGCTGATCGGCAGCACGAAGGACCACTCGAAGGTGCAGTACCTCGTCGACCAGGGGCTGATCGGCGCGCACGAGGTGAACGAGCACCCGGACCGCAACAAGGTGTTCTCCTGCCTCGGCGGGCTCGTCGATCCGGTGATCGACCTGTCGAAGCGCACGCCGCTGCGCAACGGCGACGTGATGGTGCTGTGCACCGACGGCGTCTGGGGCGTGATCCCGCAGGGGGAGCTCGCGACCTACCTCACGTCCACGCCGATCCTCAAGACGGGGCCGCAGATGATGCGCGAGGCGGAGAAGCGCGGCGGGCCCGACGGCGACAACCTCTCGGCGATCATCGTCCGCTGGGGGCCGGAGACGCTGACCGACGAGGCCTCCTCGACGATCACCGAGACGATGGGCCTGGGCGAATTCGCCACCGAGATCGACCGCACGGTCACGCTGACCGATCGCAAGGGCACGCAGCGCGACCTCACCGACGACGAGATCGAGCGGGCGATCGCCGAGATCCAGCAGACGATCCACAAGTTCCGGCGCTGACCCCAAGGCGGCCGGCGCCGCCGCCGGAACGGGGCGGCGGAGGAGGGGCGCGGGGTGAGCGTGCCGGCAGCTCGCGCCACGTGAATCGAAACCGTCACGGAAAGTTGATACGCTAGCGCCCTGTGGGTGGCGCCGGTGCGGGCAGGCTGACCGCGCACCCCTGCTCCCTCACCCATCTTGCGCATGCGCCAGGTCGTCCTCGACACCGAGACCACCGGCCTCGACCCGAGGCAGGGGCATCGCGTCATCGAGGTCGCCGCGCTGGAGGTCGTCGACCGGCGGCCCACCGGGCGCCACGTGCACTTCTACCTCGACCCGGAGCGCGCGATCGACGCCGCGGCGACCGAGGTGCACGGCATGACCTGGGACGACCTCAAGGACAAGCCGCGCTTCCGCGACGTCGCCGGCGAGCTGTGCGACTTCCTGCGCGGCGCGCAGTGGGTAATCCACAACGCGCCGTTCGACGTGGGCTTCCTCGACGCCGAATTTGCGCTCTGCGACCTCGGGCCCTGCGCCGGCCTCCACGCTGGCGTGGTCGACACGCTGGTGCTCGCGCGCGAGCAGTTCCCCGGCAAGCGCAACACGCTCGACGCGCTGTGCGAGCGCTTCGGCGTCGACAACGCCGAGCGCACGCTGCACGGCGCGCTCCTCGACACGCGCCTGCTCGCCGACGTCTACCTCGCGATGACGCGGGGCCAGGAGTCGCTGACCATCGACATGGCGCCGCACGCGCCGGCCACCCCGGGCGCGGCGGCGATCGCGGCGGCCGCGCGGCCGCGCGGCCCGTTGCCCGTGCTCGCGCCCACCGCCGAGGAGCTCGCGGCGCACCACGCCTACCTCGAGGCGCTCGACGGCGAAGCGAAGGGCGGCTGCGCGTGGCTGGCGCTGGGGCGCTCGGCTGCGGCCGCGGCCTGACGCGCCCGGCGGCGCGCGCGTCCGGCCCGTTCGAACTCATGGCGCCCGACGCCGCCTCCCGCGACCCCGCGCACGACGCTTTGTCGAAGGCGCCTGCCGCGCTGCTCGATCGCGAGCTGTCGCTGCTGGACTTCAACCGGCGCGTGCTCGCGCTGGCGCTCGCGCCGCACGTGCCCGCGCTCGAGCGCCTGCGTTACCTCGCCATCGTCGGCAGCAACCTGGACGAGTTCTTCGAGATCCGCGTGGCGGGACTGCGCGGCGCGCTTCGCTCGGGCGTCCCCCCGCCGGGCATGTCGCTGCACGAGGTCCGCGTGCAGTACGGCCGCATCGCCGCGGCGGCGCGCGCGCTGGTGGCCGAGCAGTACCACGCGCTCAACGCGTCCGTGCTGCCGGCGCTGCGCGAGCGCGGCATCCTGCTCAAGCGCCACGACGATCTCACGGGCGCCGAACGTGCCTACGTCGCCGACTTCTTCGAGCGCGAGGTGCGGCCGCTCCTCACGCCGATCGGGCTCGATCCCGCGCACCCGTTCCCGCAGATCGGCAACAAGACGCTCAACTTCGTCGTCGAGCTCTCCGGGCGCGACGCCTTCGGCCGCGATACGGCGCTGGCGATCGTCAAGGCGCCGCGCGTCCTGCCGCGCGTGATCAGGCTGCCGCCCGGTGCCGCGGACGGCAAGGCCACGTTCGCGCTGCTCTCCTCGGTCATCCACGCGCACCTCGCCGACCTCTTTCCCGGCCGCGACATCGTCGGCTACTCGCAGTTCCGCGTGACCCGCGACGCCGACCTGTGGATCGACGAGGACGAGGTGAAGAACCTGCGGCAGGCGCTCGCCGGCGAGCTCCGCGCGAGGCAGTTCGGCGCGCCGCTGCGCCTCGAGATCGCCGCCGGCTGCCCGCCGTCGCTGGAACGCTTCCTCGCCACGCACTTCGACCTCGCCGAGACCGAGATCTACCGCTGCGACGGGCCGGTGAACCTGGTGCGGCTCGCCTCGCTGATCGACCTGGTCGAGGACGACGACGAGAAGTGGCCGGCGTTCAAGCCCGGGCGTCCGGCGCGCCTGGCCGCGGAGCCGGACATCCTCGCGGCGATCCGCCGGCACGACATCCTGCTGCATCACCCGTACGAGTCGTTCGACCCGGTGGTCGAGTTCATCCGCCTTGCCGCCGACGACCCCGACGTCGTCGCGGTGAAGCAGACCGTCTATCGCACGGGCGTCAACTCCGCGCTCATGGAGTCGCTGATCGCCGCCGCGCGCGCCGGCAAGGAGGTGACCGTCGTCGTCGAGCTGTTCGCGCGCTTCGACGAGGAGGCGAACATCAACTGGGCCGAGCGGCTCGAGCAGGAGGGCGCGCAGGTCGTCTACGGCGTGTTCGGCCTCAAGACGCACGCCAAGCTCGCGCTGCTGCTGCGCCGCGAGCCGGATGCCGCGGGACGGACGCGGCTCGTCCCCTACGCGCACCTCGGCACGGGCAACTACCACCCGCGCACCACGCGGCTGTACTCCGACTTCGGCCTGCTCACCGCCGAAGCCGAAGTCTGCGCCGACGTCAACGAGGTCTTCGCCCACATCACCAGCCTCGCGCGGCCGGCGCGGATGAACCGGCTGCTGCTCGCGCCGTTCACGATGCACCGGCGCATCGTCGAGATGATCCGCCGCGAGGCGAAGCACGCGCGCGACGGGAAGCCCGCGCGCATCGTCGCGAAGATGAACGCGCTGATCGAGGAGCAGGTGATCCGCGCGCTCTACGCCGCCTCCGAGGCCGGGGTTCCGATCGACCTCGTCGTGCGCGGCGCGTGCGCGTTGCGTCCCGGCGTGCCGGGCCTGAGCGCCAACATCCGCGTGCGCTCGATCCTCGGCCGCTTCCTCGAGCACCACCGGGTCTGGCTGTTCGAGAACGGCGGCGAGCGCGACGTCTGGCTCTCCTCCGCGGACTGGATGGGTCGCAACCTGTTTCGCCGCATCGAGGTCGCGTTTCCCGTGCGCGACCCCGAGCTCAAGGCGCGCGTGATCGCCGAGGGCCTCGAGATCTACTTGACCGACGACGCCGACGCGTGGACGCTGGACGCCGCGGGCGCGTGGACGCGCGTGGAGTCGCGGCGCGGCGGGCGCCGGCGCTCGGCGCAGGCCGCGCTGCTCGAGCAGCTGCGCGAGCGTGCGAAGGAAGACTGACGGTGGAGGGGAGCGTGTGGGCGCAGCAATGGATCTGATACTTTGGCGCCACGCCGAGGCCGAGGACGGCGTTCCGGACCTCACGCGCAAGCTCACGCCCAAGGGCGCCAAGCAGGCGCAGCGCATGGCGGAGTGGCTCGAGCGGCACCTCCCGGAACGCTGCCGCATCCTGGCGTCGCCGGCGGTGCGGGCGCAGGAGACAGCGCGAGCGCTGGGGAGGCGTTTCCGGACGGTCGACGACATCGCGCCGGGCGCGAGCGCGGCGGCGGTGCTGGCCGCGGCGGGTTGGCCCGACGCGCGCGAGACGACGCTGGTCGTCGGCCATCAGCCCACGCTGGGCGAGGTTGCCGCGCTGCTGATCGGCGGCGAGGCGCAGCCGTGGTCGGTCCGCAAGGGCGGACTGTGGTGGCTGTCGAGCCGCCGCCGCGGAGAGTCTGCCGCCGTGGTCGTGCGCGTGGTCATGTCCCCGGACTTCCTGTGAGGCGGGCGCGTCGGTGAGCGCGTTGCATCCGGGTGCACCGGTGCTCGCCATCGAAGGCGCCCGCGCGACGCTCACGCTGTCGCGTCCCGGCGAGCACAATCGCATCGATCCGGCCGACGTCGCCGTGATGCGCGCGCACCTCGCCGCCGCCGCGTCCTCGCCCGGCGTGCGCGTGCTGGTGATCACCGGCGCGGGCCGGCGCACGTTCTGCTCGGGCTACACGCTGGAGGCGATCGTCGCGCATCTGCACGACGGCACGTTCGAGGCGATGCTGGACGAACTGGAGCGCTGCCCGCTGCCGACGATCGCTGCGCTGAACGGCAGCGTGTACGGCGGCGGTTGCGACCTCGCCATGTGCTGCGACTGGCGCATCGGCGTCGCGGGGACGCGCATGTTCGTGCCGGCCTCGCGCATCGGGCTCGCCTACTACCCCGGGGGCTTGCGTCGCTTCGCCACGCGCCTCGGGCCCGCCGCGGCAAAGAAGGTCTTTCTCACCTCGATGCCGTTGCCGGCGGAGGAGATGCTGCGCATCGGCTACCTGCAGGATCTGGTCGCGCCGAGGGAACTCGCCGCGACGGTCGACCGCTACGTGCAGGCGCTCGAAGCTGCGGACGCCGACGCCGTGGCATCGATGAAGCGCAGCATCGACCGGCTCGCCGGCGGCGACTTCGGCGAGCGCGCGGCGCGCGAGGATTACGAGCGCACGCTGCGCTCCGGGGAGCTGCGGCGGCGTCTCGCGGCGCTGCGCGGCGGACAGGCGGGAAACTAGGGTCGGAGTCGCATTTCCGCCGCTGCTCCCGGAAATGCGACTCTGACCCTACTTTCGCGGGGGCAGCGGCGGAAACGCGACTCCGACCCTACTTTCGGAACGGGTGGCCGGCCTGCGCCCACTCGCCGGCCTCCTTGTTCAGCAAGTGCGCGGTCAGCGGGTGCTTCGCGAGCCAGGCTGCCGGTACCGCGAGGCGGGTCGCGCGACCCGCCTTGAGGGCGATGCGCGGCGGGTCGATCGGACGGCGGGCGTGGTGGAACAGCACGGCCAGGCGCACCGCGAGGAGCTGCGCGCGCGCGTCGGGATCGGCGAGCGCGCCCGCGACCTTGTCGAGGTTGCCGCGGCAACCGAGCACGAGCAGCGCGAGGCGCTGCTGTTCGCCGGATGCGAACCCGGGCATGTCGGCGTGCTGCAGGATGTATGCGCCGTGCTTGTGGAAGCCGATGTGCGAGACGGTGAAGCCGACCTCGTGCAGCGTCGCCGCCCACTCGACGCGCTGCGCGGCCTCCGGCAGCGGTCGCGCCACGGCCTGTTCGTAGAGTCGGCGCGCCATCGCCGCCACGCGCTGCGCGTGCTCCCGGTCCACGCGGTAGCGCGCGACGAAGCGCTCGACGGTGGCGACACGGACGTCGCGGTCGGCCGAGCGCCCGAGCAGGTCGTACAGGACGCCTAGCCTCAGCGCCCCGCCGACCGGGTTGACGCGCTCGGCGCGCAGCTCCTTCAGCGCCGCGCTCATCACCGCCAGCCCGCCGGCCAGAACGGGCGCGCGCGACGGCTTGAGGCCCGCGAGTTCGAGACGCGCGATGCTGCCGGCGCGGATCATGCGCTTCTCCAGCCGCGCGAGGCCGTCGGGGGTGATGCCGCCGGAGGAGAGCCCGTTGCCCTCGAGAATGTCGGCGAGGGCCAGCGCGGTCCCCGACGACGCGTAGGCGGCTTTCCAATGCGCGCGGTCGAAGTCGCGGGCGATCGCCTCGATCTCGGCGCGCGCGTGCGTGCGCGCGGCGGCGAACGCCTTCGCCGTCAGCCGGCCGTCGGCGAAGAACCGCTGCGTCATGCCGACGCAGCCAACCTTCAGCGACTCCAGCCTCTCCGGCTCGAAGCCGCGGCCGACGATGAACTCGGTCGAGCCGCCGCCGATGTCGATCACCAGCCGGGGGTCGGCCGACGGGGGCAGCACGTGGGCCACGCCGAGCCAGATGAGGCGCGCCTCCTCGTGGCCGCCTATCACGTCGATGGGAAACCCCAGCGCGGCGACCGCCTTCGGCAGGAACTCGTGCGCGTTGCGCGCCACGCGGAAGGTGTTCGTCGCCACCGCGCGCACGGCCGAGGGGTGCAGCCCGGCGAGCCGCTCGGCGAAGCGCGCGAGGCAGGCCAGCGCCTCGCGCTGCGCCTTCGCCGTCAGGTTGCCCTTGCGGTCCATCCCGGCGCCGAAGCGGATCGTCTCCCGCCAGGTGTCGAGCCGGAAGATCTGCTCGCCCTCGACGCGGCCGACCTCGAGGCGGAAGCTGTTGCTGCCGAGGTCGACGACGGCGAGCGTGCGTGGGCGGTCGCGGTTGGGCATGGGGATGCGCGGGGCGAGGGACGGGAAAGGCAGGCGCCGGAATCGCGGCAGGGCCGGGACGCGCTGGCGCCAATGCTACATTTCACGCCAGCCGCCTGCCGCCATGCCGATCGACTACCTGCAGAGGATACTCAACGCGCGCGTCTACGACGTTGCGATCGAGTCGCCGCTCGAGTTCGCCCCGACCCTCTCGGCGCGCCTGGGCAACCGCGTGCTGCTCAAGCGCGAGGACCAGCAGCCGGTGTTCTCGTTCAAGCTGCGGGGCGCCTACAACAAGATGGTGCACCTGTCGCCTGCGCAGCGGGCGAAGGGCGTGATGGCGGCCTCGGCCGGCAACCACGCGCAGGGAGTGGCGCTCGCCGCGCAGAAGCTCGCCTGCGCGGCGACGATCGTCATGCCGGTCACCACGCCGCACATCAAGGTCGCCGCGGTCGAGGCGCGCGGCGCGAAGGTCGTGCTTCACGGCGACTCGTACTCCGACGCCTACGCGCACGCGCTGCGCCTGCAGCGCAAGTCCGGCGCGACGTTCGTCCACCCCTACGACGACCCCGACGTGATCGCCGGCCAGGGCACGATCGGCATGGAGATCCTGCGCCAGTGGCAGGCGCCGCTGGACGCGATCTTCGTGGCCGTCGGCGGCGGGGGGCTGATCGCCGGCATCGCGTCGTACGTGAAGCGCGTGCGGCCGGGCATCCGGGTGATCGGCGTGCAGCCGGAGGACTCCGACGCGATGGCGCAGTCGATCGCCGCCGGCCGGCGAGTGAAGCTCGCGCACGTCGGCCTGTTCGCCGACGGCGTCGCCGTCAAGCAGGTCGGACGCGAGACGTTCCGCATCGCCCGCGAGCTGGTCGACGACATCGTGCGCGTGGACACCGATGCGATCTGCGCGGCCCTCAAGGACGTGTTCGAGGACACGCGCTCGATCCTCGAGCCCGCCGGCGCGCTCTCGGTGGCCGGCGCGAAGGCGTGGGCCGAGCGCCACCGCGTCCGCGACCGCACGTGGGTGGCGATCGCCTGCGGCGCCAACATGAACTTCGACCGGCTGCGCTTCGTCGCCGAGCGCGCCGAGGTCGGCGAGCGCCGCGAGGCGATCCTCGCCGTGACGATCCCGGAACGGCCCGGCAGCTTCCGCGAGTTCATCTCGCTCGTCGGCCGCCGCTCGGTCACCGAGTTCAACTACCGCTACGCCGACCCGCGCACGGCGCACATCTTCGTGGGGCTCGAGGTCGCCGGGCGCCACGAGACCGCGCAGCTGCTCGCCGAGCTCGGGCGCCGGCGCATCGAGGCAATCGACCTCACCGACAACGAGATGGCCAAGCTGCACGTGCGCCACCTGGTCGGCGGCCACGCGCCGGCGGCGGAGCACGAGATCCTCTACCGATTCGAGTTCCCCGAGCGCCCCGGCGCGCTCATGAAGTTCCTGGACAGCATGAGCGCCGGCTGGAACATATCCCTGTTCCACTACCGCAACCACGGCGCCGACTACGGCCGCGTGCTCGTGGGCATGCAGGTGCCGCCCGCGGACAAGGCGGAGTTCCGCCGCTTCCTCGCGCGCCTCGGCTACGACTACGTCGACGAGACGGGGAATCCCGCGTACCGGATGTTCCTCGGGCGCTAGAACTTCGATGCAAGGGGCGTCCAGGAGCGCGGCGGATGCCGCGACCTCGACGTAGCGCCTTTTGCATCGAGCCCGGGATCACGCGAGAGCCCTCGGGGCGGCCCGTCGGGCGCTCGCGAGCAACGGCACGATGCAACCCGCGCCGTACACGCGTGTGCATCCCAGGTGTCGTATTGCGCCCCCTTGGCCGAGGCGAGGGGGAGAGCCTGTCCCGGCGCGCGCATCGAGGGACGCCATGCGGCACCCTCGCGGCTCATCCTGCTCCCCGCATCCCGCGGTTCGACGCACGATTCGCGCCTGACCGCCTGCCGTTCGTCGCCCTAGCGCGGCAACCCCTGCCGCGCTGCGGCAGCCGGCAGCGGGCGAAGCTGTGCAGCACCGATGGCCGGGCCGACCGCCCGCGATCCGGGCCCGGGCGGGCAAGGTTGTTGCTCTAGGAATGCTGCCCGGGCCGTGTCAGACTCGGCTCGGCAATGGAATGTGGGCTACAAGTGCCCGCGCCCTGTTGCCCTAGACGGCGACGCGTTCACCCCAAGCGAGGGACGACCGTTGGCGGACCATAACCCGTTGTCCGGCGTGAAGGTGATGGTGATCGACGATTCGAACACCATCCGCCGCAGCGCCGAGATCTTCCTGCTGCAGGCGGGCTGCACGGTGATCCTCGCCGAGGACGGCTTCGACGCGCTCGCGAAGATCACCGACCACCGCCCGGACCTCGTGTTCGTCGACATCATGATGCCCCGCCTCGACGGCTACCAGACCTGCGCGCTGATCAAGAAGAACGCGAAGTTCGCGGCGACGCCGGTGGTGATGCTCTCGTCGAAGGACGGGCTGTTCGACCGCGCGCGCGGCCGCATGGTCGGCTCCGACCAGTACCTCACGAAGCCGTTCACCAAGGAGAGCCTGCTCAAGGCCGTGGCGGCGCACGTGAAGGTGGCCGCGTGACGCGCCGCGCGGAGCCACTCGCAGCGTAACCAGGGACGACAGAGGAATGGCGATCCGCAAGATCCTGATAGTGGACGACTCGCCCACCGAGCGGCACGTGCTCAACGACATGCTGACCAAGGCGGGCTACGAGGTCGTCGCGAGCGACAACGGCGAGGACGCGATCCAGAAGGCGAAGAGCGTGCGGCCGGACCTGATCCTCATGGACGTCGTCATGCCCGGCCTCAACGGCTTCCAGGCGACGCGCGCGATCAGCCGCGATCCCGACACCCGCGCGATCCCGATCATCCTGTGCACGTCGAAGAGCCAGGAGACCGACAAGATCTGGGGCATGCGCCAGGGCGCGCGCGACTACATCGTCAAGCCGGTCCGTCGCGAGGAACTGCTCGCGAAGATCGCGTCGGCGGCGTAGCGGGACCGGCGGAGACGACGATGGCACGCGCCGCGCGGATGGACCTGCGCACGTTCCAGCAGGAGCTGGCGACCCGGCTCGCGGCCAAGACGGCTGCCCAGGTCGAGAGCTCGCGGCTCGGGCTCGCCTGCGCCGGCGAGCAGTGGCTGGTGCGCCTGGCCGACGCCGGCGAGGTGATCGCGATGCCGACGCTGGCCGACGTCCCGCTGACGAAGCCGTGGTTCCTCGGCATGACCAACATCCGCGGCAACCTGTATTCGGTGGTCGACTTCGCCGGATTCCTGGGCCGCGGCAACGTTGCGCCCGCCTCGCAGAACCGCCTCCTGCTGTTCGGCCCGCGCGCCGGCGATCTGCGCGTGGGCATCGTCGTCAGCCGCGTGCTCGGCCTGCGCAACCTCGCGGAGCTCGCTCCGGCCGCCGCCGACCCTGCGGCTCCTGCCTGGTACGCGCAGCGCTGGATCGACGCGTCCGGCGGCGCGTGGCAGGAGATCGACCTCGCGCGGCTCGCCCGCGATCCCGCATTCCTGCAGGTCGGCGCGTAGCCGGACCGCGAAGAGAAGTAGCGAAGCACTCTGGAGGCACCATCACCATGGCCCTGAAGATGCCCAAGCTGTTCGGCGAGTCGAAGGCGAACCTCGCCGCGGCCGAAGCCGAGCTCGACATGCCCACCACGCAGGTCCGCATGGGCGGCGCGAACCCCGAGGGCTATGACCCGCTCGCGACCGTCTCCGTCATGGAGCAGCTGCGCGCCGCGACGGCGAAGGCGGTCACCCCGTGGAAGCTGCCCGTCATCGGCGCCATGCCGGTGGCCAAGCAGCTGCAGGTGCTCGGCACGATGTTCTTCGCGTTCCTGGTCCTCGCGCTGGTGATGATCGGGCTCGACAACCGCGCGGCATCGCACGGCGCGGCGGCCACCGCGACGGCGACCGAGATGCAGATGCTCTCGCAGCGGCTCGCGCGCGGCTCCGCGCTCGCCGCGCAGGGCCAGGCTGCCGCGTTCCCCGCGGTCCGGGACAGCCGCGCCCGCTTCGCGGCGAACCTCGAGGCGCTGCTCAACGGCGGCGAGGTGCGCGGCAAGTCGCTTGACGTCGCGCAGGACCCCCGGGTCGTCGAGCAGCTCGGGCGCATCCGCGACCGCTGGAAGAAGGTCGACGAGGCGGCGGGACGGCTCTCCGACAACGAGCAGAGCCTCACGACGCTGGCGAAGGGCCTCGACGGCATCAACCAGGGCAACAACACGATCCTGGAGCTCTCGCAGCAGGCGGCGCAGCAGATCGGCCAGGGCGGCGGCACGCTGCGCGACCTCGACTTCGCGAACCAGCTCGCCGTCCTCTCGCAGCGCATCGCGAAGAACGCCAACGCGCTGGCCTCCGGCGAGCAGATCGACCCCGAGGTCGCGTTCCTGCTCGGCAAGGACACCGGCACGTTCCGCGACGTCCTCAACGGCCTGCTCAAGGGCAGCGACACGATGCGCATCGCCGCGGTGCGCAACGAGGAGGCGCGCGCCACGCTCAACGACCTCGCCAAGCGCTTCGCCGGCTACGAGCAGGGCGTGAACGCGATCCTCACGAACATGCAGCGCCTGACCGTCGCCAAGCAGAGCGCGCGCGACATCAACGCGGAGTCCGAGGCGCTCCTCAAGGACACCACGGAGCTCTCCGCCTCGTTCGAGGGCGGCGGCATCGAGCGCGCGCTCACGTTCTGGCTGGCGATCATCTTCGGCGTCCTCGCGCTGCTCGCGCTGGTCCTCGTCGGCAAGGTCTACCTCGACGACTCGCACGCGCGGGCGTCCGAGAGCGAGCAGGAGAACAAGCGCAACCAGGAGGCCATTCTCCGGCTGCTGAACGAGATGGGCAACCTCGCCGACGGCGACCTCACGGTGCAGGCTTCCGTGACCGAGGACGTGACGGGCGCGATCGCCGACTCGATCAACTTCACCATCGAGGAGCTGCGCACGCTGGTGCGCGGCATCAACTCGGCGACCGACCAGGTGACCAAGGCCACGCAGGAGACGCAGTCGATCTCCAACCGCCTGTTCGAGGCCTCGCAGCGGCAGAACCGGGAGATCCAGCAGGCCTCGGCGGCGGTGCTGCAGATGGCCGGCTCGATCAACGAGGTCGCGCAGACCGCCTCCCAGTCGGCGCGCGTGGCGCAGGTCTCGCTGTCCGCCGCCGAGAAGGGCGGGCAGGCCGTGCGCAACCAGATCGACGGCATGAACGAGATCCGCGGCCAGATCCAGGAGACGTCGAAGCGGATCAAGCGCCTCGGCGAGTCCTCGCTGGAGATCGGCGAGATCGTGGAGCTCATCTCGGACATCACCGAGCAGACGAACGTGCTCGCGCTCAACGCCGCCATCCAGGCCGCGTCGGCCGGCGAGGCCGGCCGCGGGTTCACCGTCGTGGCCGAGGAAGTGCAGCGGCTGGCGGAGCGCTCGGCGGAGGCGACCAAGCAGATCGACGCGATCGTGAAGACCATTCAGGCCGACACGCAGGACGCGGTGGCGGCCATGGAGAAGTCGACCGTCGGCGTGGTCGAGGGGACGAAGCTCTCCGACGCGGCGGGCCAGGCGCTCTCGGAGATCCAGAAGGTCTCGCGCGACCTCGCGGAGCTGATCGGGCGGATCTCCACGCAGACGCAGATGCAGTCGACGTCGGTGACCGAGGTGACCAAGGGCATGCAGGGCATCCTGCGCATCACCGAGGAGACGACCGAGTCGACCAAGCAGACGAACGTGTCGATCGGCCAGCTCACCCGGCTGGCGGCGGAGCTGCGCTCGTCCGTGGCGGGGTTCAAGGTATGACGCGCGGACGGGGAAGCAGGGGCCCCGCGGCTTGCCGCGGGGATGCGACCCGAAGCGCGGCAGGGCGGCCGACGACGCAGGGGCATGCATGACGAAGTGCGCGGCGGAGGTCGCGGACGCGCGGGCGGGGAAGCAGGGGCCCCGCGGCTTGCCGCGGGGATGCAACCCGAAGCGCGGCAGGACGGCCGACGACGTGACGCCGCGTATTGCGTGGACCGAGCGTGGAAGGCCGCAGCGGAAGCTGAGTTGGCAACCCGCCGACGGGCGGCCGGATCGATGGATCGCTTCTTGCGCCTGAATTAGCCGAACACCTTCCGGGAACATCTCCGTGTCCACCGAACCGGCAACCGACTTCGATCTCGGCCCCCTCTCCTGGGTTCAGGCGGAGATCGACCAGGCGCTCGGACGTGCGCTCGAGACGCTGGCCACGTTCAAGGCGAAGCCGGACGACGCGGGCACGCTCAAGCACGCCCGCGCGCACGTGCACCAGGCGGCGGGCGCGATCCAGATGGTGGGCCTCGACGCCGTCGTCGCGTACACCGACGAGGTCGAGCGCCAGCTCGCGCGGCTGGGCGAGCTGCCGGCGAAGGCGGTGGGGGACGGCGTGGACCTCGTCGACCGCGCGCTGCAGAAGCTGCGCATCTTCCTGGCCGAGCTGGTCAACGGCACGCCGCCGGTGCCGCTGCGCCTCTACCCCGAGTACGAGGCGATGCAGCTTGCGCGGGGCGCGCGCGCCGCCGCGCCGACCGACCTCTTCTATCCCGACCTGTCCGTGCGGGCTCCGCGCGTGCCGCTGCGCGAGGCCGCCCCCCCGCAGAAGCTCGCCTCGCAGCTGATCAAGCAGCGGCGGGCCTACCAGCACGGCCTGCTCGCCTGGCTGCGCGGCGACGCCGAAGGCGCGCGGGAAGGCGCGCGCAGGATGCGCGACGCGATCAGCGGCATCGAGGACCTGTCGTCGCAGCCGGGCCTGCGCGCGTTCTGGTGGACGGCCGGCGCGCTGTTCGAGGCCATAGCCGAGCAGGGCGTCGAGGCGGGCTTCGGGCTGAAGCAGCTCGCCGCGCGCGTCGACCTGCAGATCCGTCGCGTCGCCGAGGGCGGCTCGAAGGTCGCCGACCGCATGCGCCGCGAGGTGCTCTACTACGTCGCCATCAGCGCGCCGGTCGCCCCGCAGGTGAGCGCCGTGCAGAAGGCGTTCGGGCTCGCCGGCCTGATCCCGACGGCGGAGACGATCGGCACCGACGTCGTCCGCCTGCAGCCGCTGATCCGCGAGGCGCGCGAGCAGCTCGCCGGCGCGAAGGACACCTGGCTCAAGTTCGCCTCGGGCCGTGCGGAGAACCTGCCCAAGCTCAAGCAGACGCTCACGTCGGTCCACTCGAAGGCCGCGCAGATGAAGCAGGGCGCGCTGATGAAGCTGACCGCGGCGCTCGTCGAGCGGCTGGACAAGATGCCGGGCAGCGGCGTCTCCGAGCCGGTGGCGATGGAATACGCGACGGGCCTGCTGCTGGCCGAGAGCGCGTTCGAGAACTACGCGAACCTGACCTCCGACTTCCCGCAGCAGGTCGACGCGCTGGTGGCGCGCCTCGACGCTGCGCGCGCCGGGCGCACGCCGCCGGGCGCCGGCGCGCCGGCGCTCGACGAGATGAGCCGACGCGCCCAGGAGCGCGTGCTGATCGCCCAGGTCGGCCGCGAGATCCAGGCCAACCTGCGCCACATGGAGCAGGTGCTCGACGCGTTCTTCCGCGACCACGGCAAGCGCGGCGAGCTCGCCTCGCTGGCGAAGGACAGCGCGCAGATCCGCGGCGCGCTGCGCATGCTCGGCCTCGAAGACGCCGAGAAGCTGCTCGCGCTCTGCCAGGAGCAGATCGAGTCCTACGCCGATCCCGAGGCGAACGTCGACGACGAGGACCTCGAGCTGCTCGCCGAGTCGCTCTCCGGGCTAGGGTTCTACGTCGAGGCGGTCGAGCAGCAGCGCCCGGACCGCGAACGCCTGATCGCGCCGCTGATCGCGCGCCGGCTGGGCGAGCCGGCGGCGCCGGCGCCGCAGGCGCGCGACTCCGTCGAGGAAGCGGTCGCCGAGCTGCGCGCCCAGCTGCCGGAGCTCGTCGACGAGATGCACGCCGGCCACGCCGACGAGGCGATGCGCGCGTCGCTGCGCCGCAAGCTCGCGAGCCTGCGCGACGACGCCGAGCTGATCGGCGACGCCGAACTCGCCGGTCAGGCCGAGAGCGCGCTGCGGGAGTTCGACGCCGGCGGCAAGGCCGCGCTGGCCGCGGCCGTCGAGGCGATCGCCGAGACGAGCGCGCCGGCGCCCGAGCTGTCGGAGGAGACGCAGCGCCTGCTCGAGGTCGACGCGCACGGCCTCGACACCGAGCTGCTGGACATCTACCTCACCGAGGCGGGCGAGGTGATCGACGCGATCCGCGGCAACGCGCGCTCGCTCGATGCCAACCCCGGCGATCGCGACGCGCTGGCGAACGTGCGCCGCGGCTTCCACACGCTCAAGGGCTCCGGCCGCATGGTCGGGCTCGCGGAACTGGGCGAGTTTGCCTGGCACGCGGAGAAGATCCACAACCGCCTGCTCGAGGAGCAGCGCCCGGTGACCGCGGCGGTGCTGCGAATGATCGACGTCGCCGCTTCGTCGTTCGGCGAGTGGGTCGACGCGCTGCGCGAGCACAGGCGAGTGACTCCCGACCCGCGCGCGCTGCACGACGCGATCCGCGCGGTGGAGGCGGAGCTGCCGGGGAACGACTCCGTGCTGCCGTCCCCGCCCTCGCCGAAGATCCTCACGCAGGTTGCACCGCCCGTCGCCGACGACGTGGCCGGCCCCGCCGCCAACGAGCCGGTCGACCTGGGCCCGTTCGCCGAGCCGGGGCAGACGCGCGTCGAGTACGAGGCGCTGCCCTCGGTCGAGCATGCTGCGCCGCGCGCCGACGAGGACGAGTACGCCTTCGCGGAGCTCGGCGCAGGAGACGAGCCCGCCGGCGTGGAAGTCGAAGTCGTCGACGCCGGGCTCCAGGAACAGGAATTGCCGCTGCGCGAACGCGCGCCGCTCGATGCCGACGCAGACTTCGCCGGCGACGACGAGGCGCGCGCCGACGTGGCGGCCGGCTTCGAGGTCGACGAGCTGCCGGCGCTGCACGCGACCGCGCCGCTCGCGCCGCAGCTCAAGCTCGTCGCCGACAATGCCCGGCCGCTCGTGCCGACGCCCCCGGTCGGTCCGCCGGTGTTCATCGTGGCGTCCGCCGAGGAGCCGGAGGGAGAAGAGGCTGCGGCGGATGCGACGGCAGAGGCGGGCGCCGACGAGACGACGATCGGCACGGTCGTGCTGTCGACGTCGCTGTGGCGCATCCTGGTCGACGAGGCCGCCGAGCACCTCGCAACGCTCGACCGCGAGCTCGGCGTGCTGCAGTTCGATCCGCAGGCCGTGCCCTCGCCGGCGATGATCCGGGCCAGCCACACGCTTTGCGGCATCCATCGCACCGCCGGCTTCGAGCCGCTCGCGGCGCTCGCCAAGGCGCTCGAGCTCGCGCTGACGGCGCTCGCGCAGCACGGCGCGCCGCTGCCTTCGTCCACGCAGCCGCTGCTGGCCGGCGCGATTGCCACGCTGCGCGACCTGGGCGCCGACGTTGCAGCGCACCGCGCCACGCTCCCGTACCTGCTGCAGGAAGCGCGCAATGCGCAGGAGCACCTCGAGGCGCTGCGCCAGCAGGCCACGGTGGACGACGGTTTCGACGCCGAGTCGGCCGCGGCGCACGTCGCGGCGCGCGACGACGAGGCGCAGGAAGCGGCGCCGGCGCCAGCGACGAGCGAAGCGCAGCCCGCGGCGGCGTCTGCGCCGCAGCCGACGCTTCCCGCGTTCATGCCCGAGCCCGAGGTGGTCCTCGCCGCGCCCGAGCCCGTCGTCGACCCGCTCGACGGCGTGCGCGACGAGATCGAGGACCCGCAGGTGCTCGAGATCTTCCTCGACGAGGCGGCCGAGCTGTTCCCCGCCGCGGGCGAGCAGTTGCGCACGTGGCGCCGCGCGCCGCACGACATGGGCGCCGCGCAGCAGCTGCGCCGCACGCTGCACACTTTCAAGGGCAGCGCGCGCATGGCCGGCGCGATGCGGCTGGGCCAGCTCACGCACGTGATGGAGTCGCGCCTCATCGAGGGCGACTCGCTCGCGCCGGGCACCGGCGCGCTGTTCGAGGCGCTCGACACCGACCTCGACCGTCTCGCGTACGTGCTCGACAGGCTGCGTGCCGGCGAGGCCAACGTGGCGTTGCCGTGGCTCGCCGCGCCTGCGGCCGAGCACGTGAGCGCTGCCGAACCGGCGCAACAGGCCACCGCGCCAGCGCCAGCGCCCGCCGTCCCGGTCCCTGACGCGCCGCTCGCCCCGGCCGCGCCTGTGGCAGCACCCGCGGCCGCGGAGGCGCCCGAGGCCGCGCCGCAGGCGCTTGCTGCCGAGGCGGAAGGCGGCACGCGCGCGATGCTGCGCGTGCGCGCAGAGACGATCGACCGCCTGGTCAACGAGGCCGGCGAAGTGGCGATCGCCCGCGCGCGCGTCGAGAGCGAGCTGCGCTCGCTCAAGGCGAACCTCCTCGAGCTCACGGGCTCGGTGATCCGGCTGCGCACGCAGGTGCGCGAGATCGAGATCCAGGCGGAGACGCAGATCCACTCGGCGGTGACGCAGATGCAGGAGCAGCACGCCGGCTTCGACCCGCTCGAGTTCGACCGCTTCACGCGCTTCCAGGAGCTGACGCGCTCGCTCGCCGAGGGCGTCAACGACGTGTCGACGGTCCAGCAGCAGCTGCTGCGCAACCTCGACGACGCCGACGCGGCGCTGCTGGCGCAGGCGAGGCTGTCGCGCGACGTGCAGCAGCAGCTCTTCGCGATCCGCACGGTGCCGTTCGGCAGCCTGGCGGAGCGGCTCTACCGGATCGTGCGCGCCGTGGCCAAGGAGCTCGGCAAGCGCGCGAACCTCGAGATCGTCGGCGGGCAGACCGAGCTCGACCGCTCGGTGCTGGAGAAGCTCGTCGGGCCGCTCGAGCACCTGCTGCGCAACGCCATCGACCACGGCGTGGAGTCTCGCGAGGCGCGCCGCGCCGCGGGCAAGCCGGAGGCCGGCGAGATCACGCTCACGGTGCGGCAGACGGGCAACGAAGTCGCCATCGAGCTCTCCGATGACGGCGCCGGCATCGACGTCGGCCGCGTCCTCGAGAAGGCGCGCGCGGCGAAGCTCGTCGCGCCGGAGGCGCAGCCGACCCAGGGACAGCTGCTCGAGCTCATCTTCCAGCCCGGCTTCACCACGGCCTCGCGGGTCACCGCGATCTCCGGGCGCGGCGTGGGCATGGACGTCGTGCGCGCCGAGATCGTGAACCTCGGCGGCCGCGTCGAGGTGGCCACCGAGGCGGGCCGCGGCACGCAGTTCACGCTCTCGCTGCCGCTCACGCTGGCCGTCGCGCAGGCCGTGCTGGTGCGCGCCGGCGGAAGGCTCTGGGCGCTGCCGGCGCCGATGGTCGAGCAGGTGCAGCAGGTGCGCGAGGAAGCGCTCCTCGACCTCTACGTGCGCGGCGAAGTGAGCTGGCAGGGCCGCACCTACCCGTTCCACTACCTGCCGCGGCTGCTCGGCGACACCGCGCACCAGCCGGATACGCAGCGCTACAACGCGGTGCTGCTCGTCCGCAGCGGCCACGGCGTCGCGGCCGTGCACGTGGACGAGATGGTCGGCAACCAGGAAATCGTCGTCAAGAACATCGGGCCGCAGCTCGCCCGCGTCTCCGGCATCTCGGGCGCGACGGTGCTCGGCACCGGCGAGATCGTGCTGATCCTGAACCCCGTGCAGCTCGCGCAGCGCGCGGGCGTGGCGGCGTTCGTTCCCAACGCCGAGGCGCGCGTGGGCATCGCCTCGGCGTCCGCCGCGATCGCGCCTCCGCCGCTGGTGCTGATCGTCGACGATTCGCTCACCGTGCGCAAGATCACGAGCCGCCTGCTCGTGCGCGAGGGCTTCCGCGTGGCCACCGCGAGGGACGGCCTCGACGCGCTGCAGGCGGTCGGCAACGAGACGCCGGACGTGATCCTCCTCGACATCGAGATGCCGCGCATGGACGGCTTCGAGTTCACCAAGACGCTGAAGAGCGACCCGAAGCACGCGCACGTGCCGATCATCGTGATCACGTCGCGCACCGCGGACAAGCACCGCGCGCGCGCGGCCGAGCTCGGCGTGGACCTCTACCTCGGCAAGCCCTACCAGGAAGAGGAGCTTCTGCGCAACCTCCGCGAGATGCTGGGCATGCAGGAAGCGGCGGCGCACTAGACCCTCCCGCCTCGCCCCGGTCGCCCTGCGATCGCTCCGCGGGATTGGGGCCTGATCAAGCAGCAGGGTCGGACTCGACTTTTCCCTTGCATCGGAAAAGTCGAGTCCGACCCTGCTTTCCTCCACCCCGGCGGCTCTCGCGCCCGGCGGCTCTCACCCCCAACCCCGCTCCCGCCTGACGGCGGGAGAGGGCTGTGGTGCGCTCCCCTCGCCCCGCGGCAGCGGGGAGACGGGCCGGCGGTGAGGGACCTTGACGCGCCGCAATCCTTGTCCCTCTAGCGCGCTCCCTCGCGCGGGCCGGGTCCCGACGGAAGGTAATATGGCCGCCAAACCGGGATCCGGACGACGAGGAGACGCGCATGTCGCAATACACCACGGAACAGCTTCGTACCGTAGCGCTGGTGGGCCATGGCGCCGCGGGCAAGACCACGCTCGCTGAGGCGCTGCTGGCGCGCAGCGGCGCGATCGCGGCCGCCGGCAGCGTGGACCGCGGCACGACGGTCAGCGACTTCGACCCGCTCGAGAAGGGCTGGAAGCACTCGCTGCGCTCGTCGGTCGTGCACCTCGACCTGCCGCAGGCCAGGGTCCACCTGATCGACACGCCCGGCTTTCCCGACTTCATCGGCCAGGCGATCGGCGCGCTCGACGCCGTCGAGACCGCCGCCGTCGTGGTCAACGCGCAGTCCGGCATCGAGATGATCACCTCGCGGATGATGGAGTGGGCCGGCCAGCGCAAGCTCTGCCGCCTCGTCATCGGCAACAAGATCGACGCGGAGAACGTCGACCTCCCCGGCACGCTCGCGGCGATCCAGCAGGCGTACGGCAAGGAGTGCCTGCCGATCAACCTGCCCGCCGGCAAGGGCTCGCGCGTGGTCGACTGCTTCTTCAACCCGACCGGCGAGTCCGACTTCTCGTCGGTCGCCGACGCGCACCAGGCGCTCGTCGACCAGGTGGTCGAGGTCGACGAGGAGCTGATGGCGAAGTACCTCGAGCAGGGCGAGGAGATCACGCCCGAGCAGCTGCACGCGCCGTTCGAGAAGGCGCTGCGCGAGGGCCACCTCGTGCCCGTCTGCTTCGTCTCCGCGCGCACGGGCGCGGGGGTGGCCGAGCTGCTCGACGTGCTGGTGAAGCTCGCGCCCAACCCGCTCGAGGGCAACCCGCCCCTGTTCGTGAAGGGCGAGGGCGAGGCGGCCGAGGAGTTCCGCTCGGACCCGGATCCGCGCAAGCACGTGCTGGCGCACGTGTTCAAGGTGGTGATCGACCCCTTCGTCGGCAAGCTGGGCATCTTCCGCGTGCACCAGGGCACGTTGACCAAGGACACGCAGCTCTTCGTGGGGGACGCGCGCAAGCCGTTCAAGGTCGGCCACCTGTTCATGCTGCAGGGGGGCCGGAACGTGGAGGTCGAGCGCGCGATCCCGGGCGACATCGCCGCGGTGGCCAAGGTCGACGAGATCGACTTCGACTGCGTGCTGCACGACTCTCACGACGAGGACCAGATCCACATGAAGCCGCTGGAGTTCCCGCGGCCGATGCACGGCGTGGCCATCGCGCCGAAGAAGCGCGGCGACGAGCAGCGCATCTCCGACGTGCTGCACAAGATCGTCGCCGAGGACCCGACGCTCGTCGTCGAGCAGGACGCGCACAGCAACGAGACGGTGCTGCGCGCGCTCGGCGACCTCCACCTGCGCTCCGTGCTCGAGCGCATGGCGTCGCAGTTCAAGGTCGAGATCGACACGCGCCCGCCGCGCATCCCCTACCGCGAGACGATCGGCGCGCAGGCCGAGGCCACGTACCGGCACAAGAAGCAGACCGGCGGCGCGGGCCAGTTCGGCGAGGTGGCGCTGCGCGTCGAGCCGCTGCCGCGCGGCACGGGCTTCGACTTCGTCGACGCGACGAAGGGCGGCGTGATTCCCCACAACCTGATGCCGGCCGTGCGCAAGGGGGTCGAGCAGGTGCTCGCGGGCGGCGCGGTGGCCGGCTTCCCGCTGCAAGACGTGCGCGTGACCGTGTTCGACGGCAAGCACCACCCCGTCGACTCGAAGGAGATCGCGTTCATCACGGCCGGCCGCAAGGCGTTCCTCGAGGCGATCGCGAAGGCGCGCCCCACGGTGCTCGAGCCGATCGTCAACGTCGAGATCGTCTGCCCCGAGGCGAACACCGGCGACATCGCCGGCGACCTGTCGACGCGCCGCGGCCAGGTGACCGGCACCAAGGCCGCGGGCCCCGGCGCGCTGGCGATCACCGGCGTGGCGCCGCTGGTCGAGCTCGACGGCTACGCCGCGCGGCTCAAGAGCGTCACGGGCGGGCACGGCGCCTTCACGATGGCGCTGTCGCACTACGAGGCGGCGCCGGCGACGCTGCAGCAGCAGCTCGTCGCCGAGTTCGAGAAGAAGCGCAAGCACGAGGAAGACTGACAAGGCGGCGGGAGGGGCGGGCAGTGCGCACGCACGCACGCTCATGCGGCAAGCAGGCGCGCTCGCCCCTCACCGCCTGCCCTTCCCCCCGCTTGTTCGGTAGAGCGCCAGCGCCTCCTCCCGGGCGACGGCGTGATCCACGATCGGCGCCGGGTAGTCGCGGCCGACGACCACGCCCTTCGCCTGCAGGATCGCCGGCGGCACGAGCCACGGCGCGTGGATCTCCTGCGCGTCGAGAGCGCCGAGCTCGGGCACGTAGCGGCGGATGAACGCGCCTTCGGGGTCGAAGCGCCGCGACTGCGTGACCGGGTTGAAGATGCGGAACCACGGCTGCGCGTCACAGCCGGTCGACGCGGCCCACTGCCAGCCCCCGTTGTTCGACGCGAGGTCGAAGTCGAGCAACCGCTCGGCGAAGACGCGCTCGCCCTTGCGCCAGTCGACCAGTAGGTCCTTGACGAGGAAGCTCGCGGCGATCATCCGCAGCCGGTTGTGCATGTAGCCGGTGGCGTTCAGCTGGCGCATCGCCGCGTCGACGATCGGGTAGCCGGTGCGGCCGTCCTGCCACGCGGCGAATCGCGCGGGGTCGTCGGGGAATGCAAGGGCGTCGAACTCGCGACGGAAGGCGCCGGCGACCACGTGCGGGAAGTTGGCGAGCAGCTGGGCGTAGAACTCGCGCCAGATCAGCTCGTTCAGCCACTTGGAAGCGCCTTCGCCGCCCGGCCGCAGCGACCGATCGTGGGCAGCGGCGGCGAGCTCGCGCACCGAAGCGGTCCCGAAGCGCAGGTGCACCGACAGGCGCGACACCCCCTCGATGGCCGGGAAGTCCCTTGTCTGCCCGTAGTCGTCGATGCGCGCCATGAACGCGGCCAGCCGTTCGCTCGCACCGCGCATGCCCGGCGCCACGCCCAGCGCCGCGAGGTTCGTGGGCGCGAAGCCCATCGACGAGAGCGACGGGATGCCGCGGTCGAAGGCGGGCGGTGGCGCGGCGAGCGCGGCCGCGCGGGCATCGACGGCGTGCGGCGCGAGGTCGGCGGGGGCCAGCCGCTTCAGCCACGCGTTCCGGTACGGCGTGAACACCGTGTACGGCGTGCCCGACTGCGACTTGACCTCGTCGAGTTCGAAGACGACCTGGTCCTTGTGCGTGTGCAGCGCGACACCCTGGTCGGCAAGCGCGCGGGCGACCGCCGCGTCGCGCTCGATCGCCGCCGGTTCGTAGTCGCGGTTCGCGTGGACGGCTTCGACGCCGAGCTCGCGCGCGAGCCGCGGGATCGCATCGGCTGCGAAGTCGTGAACGACGATCAGCCCGCCGCCGCGCGCGCGCAGGCTCGCGTCGAGCTCGGCGACGCTGCCGTGGATGAACTCGACGCGCCGGTCCTCGCGCGAAGTCAGGCGATCGAGGATGCCCCGGTCGAACACGAAGGCGGTGTAGACCGGGCCGCCCGCGGCGAGCGCGCCCGCCAGCGCCGCGTGATCGAAGTCGCGCAGGTCGCGGCGAAACCAGGTCAGCCGACCGCGCCGCGGCGCCGGCGTCACGAGGCGGCCTTCGCGGCGGGAAAGCGCAGGTCGCGCGCGCGCAGCTCGTGCCGCCAGAGCAGTTCGCCTCTCTGGTCGTACGCCTCGAGCGCGATGCGTCGGTCGTCGAGCGGTCCGGTGACGCGGATCAGCCCGAACTGCCGCTTGCCCGCCAGCGTGCCGGGCACGACCTGCGGGTTGCGGCGCTCGCGCGCGTCGGGCCTCTCCCACGGCTGCGACGTGAGCGGGCTCGACGTGAACTCGTAGAGCGGGTAGGCGAGCGGTCGCTCGACGCGCAGCAATTCGCCGAAGTGGCGGTCGCCGGAGAGGAACAGCAGCCCGTCGATGCGCTCCGCCAGCAGGAAGTCGGCCAGCGCCTTCTGGTCGCGCGCGTACTGGTACAGGCCCTCGTAGCGCGACGCCGCGTTCCAGAACTGGCTGCCGTTGGCGATCAGGCGCACGCTGCCGCGCAGGTCGCGCAGCGTGGCCCTGAGCCACGCGGACTGCGCGGCGCCCCACATCGACTTGCCGGGCTCCTCGGCCATCTGCGGGGGCGAGCGGTGATAGCGGTCGTCGAGCAGCACGAGGTCCACGTCGCCCACGCTGGCCCGCCCGAAGATCCCCGGCGCCTGCGGCAGGCCGTAGGACGGATTCGCCCAGTAGAGCCGGAACAGGCGCAGCGCCTCGTCCTTGAGGACGTACCTGGCGTCGGCGTTGTTCGGCCCGTAGTCGTGATCGTCCCAGATCGCGAGGTGCGCGGTTGCCGTGAGCAGCCTCTGCAGCGGCGGATGGGCGCGCTGGGCGCGGTGTCGTCGCGCCATCGCCGCCGCGTCGAAGTACTCGTGGCGCCGCAGGTAGACGTTGTCCCCCAGCCACAGCATCGCGTCGGGGCGCTTCGCCGCGATGGCGTCGAAGATCTCGTAGCCTGCGCCGAACGCGCGGTCGCGCTCCGCGGGGGCGTCGGAATCGGAGAGGAAGTAGCACGAGCCGATCGCAATGGTGATCGCGGGCGGATTCCCCGGGTCGTCGACGCGCGGCTGCGCGCGCACCGCGCCCTCGCGCACGTCGCCGTCGCCGTCGATGCGATAGCTCGCGCGGCCGCCGGGGGCGAGGCCGTCGAGGCGCGCGACGACGGCGTTCTCGCGCTCGCGCTCGGCCGCGAGCTCGACGCGGCGCTCGGCGGCGGCGCCCTCCGGCCGCCAGGCGACCGCGATCGGCCCGGGCGCGTCGGCCTGGATCCACACGAGCGCGCTCGTCGCGTCGGCGTAGCCGTGCATCACGACGAGCTTCGCCGGCGCCGCAGCGGCGCAAAGGGCGGCGGCGAGCGCGAGGGCGATGCGCGCCACGGCGCGACGAGGGCGTTGCGGTCGCCGAGTCATTTGCAGTCGGATTTTGCCCCCTCGCGGCGGGGGATTACAATCCACGGTGCGCATGGGGGACTCCGTCAACCTCACCCGTCACTTCCTGATCGCCATGCCGAGCATGGCCGATCCGAATTTCGCCCACACGCTCACGTTCGTCTGCGAGCACAACCCGGACGGCGCGCTGGGGCTGGTGGTGAACCGGCCCATCGACATGACGCTCTCGGCGCTGTTCGAGCAGATCGACGTGCCGCTCGCCGATGCCCGCCTGCGCGGGACGCCCGTGCTCTTCGGCGGCCCGGTGCAGGTGGACCGCGGCTTCGTGCTGCACACGCCGCTCGGCAACTGGCAGTCCACGCTCGCGGTGACCGACGACCTCGGGCTCACGACTTCGAAGGACATCCTCGAGGCCGTCGCTCGCGGCGAGGGTCCCGAGCAGATGATCGTGTCGCTCGGCTACGCGGGCTGGTCGGCGGGCCAGCTCGAGCAGGAGCTCGCGGCGAACGCGTGGCTCACCGTCGAGGCGGATCCCGACGTGCTGTTCGGCACGCCGGTCGAGGACAGGCTGCCTGCGGCGATGCGGCTGCTCGGCATCGACTTCTCGCAGCTCTCCGATGGCGCGGGGCACGCGTGACCCCTCACCCCCGACCCCTCTCCCCGCTACCGCGGGGCGAGGGGAGTACGAGCCCTCAACTCCGCTCACTCTCCCCGCTTCCGCGGGGCGAGGGGAGTGCGAGGCCGCAGGGCCGCCCAAGGGGCGAACGAGCCCCGCGGCGCGCAGCGCCGAGGGCGGCCCGGTGAGCGGTAGCCGCCGTGGCGTGCGGTGAGCGCCTCCACCCCGAATCCCGAGGCCATCGTGCTCGCCTTCGATTTCGGAACCCGGCGCATCGGCGTGGCCGTCGGCAGCACGCTGCTGCGCCAGGCGCGAGCGCTGGCGACGATCGACGAGGAGCGCGCCGACGCCCGGTTCGCGCGCATCGGCGATCTGATCGCCGAGTGGCAACCGGGGCTGCTGGTGGTCGGCATTCCGGTGCACGCCGACGGCGCGGAACACGACATGACGGCGCGCGCGCAGCGTTTCGCGCGCCAGCTCGAGGGCCGTTTCCGGCTGCCGGTGGAGCGCGCCGACGAGCGCTACACCACGCAGGAGGCGGCCGCACAGCTCGCCTCGTCGCGCGCCGGACGGCGCGGCCGCGACGCTCGCGACGCGCTCGCGGCGGAGCTGATCCTGCAGGGCTGGTTCGATGAGCGGCGCTGACGCCTCGCTGCCCGACGCGGAAGGCGTGCTGGCGGCGCTCGCCGAGCGCATGGCCGGCGCCGTGGCGCACGACGCGGCGTTCGTCGGCATCTACTCGGGCGGCGCGTGGGTCGCCGAGCGGCTGGCCGCGATGCTGCCCGGCTCGCACCCCGTGGGCTTCATCGACGTCGCGTTCTACCGCGACGACTACAACCGCTCGGGTCTCAAGGCGAACACGCGGCGCACCGAGCTGCCGTTCGACGTCGAGGGCGCGGCGATCGTGCTGGTCGACGACGTCCTCTTCACCGGCCGCAGCGTGCGCGCGGCGGTCAACGAGCTGTTCGACTTCGGGAGGCCCGACCGCGTCGAGCTCGCCGTGCTCGTCGATCGCGGCGGCCGCGAGCTGCCGATCGAGCCGACCTACACCGGCGTGCGGCTCGCCGTCGCCCGCGACCTGTCGATCGTGCTCTCGCGCGACGCGGCCGGCCGGCTGTCGCTGGGCGTGGAGCCGGCCGCGTGAGCTACCCGGCGAGGGGCCCCGGGCGAAGCTCGGGGATCGACGGCAAAGCGAATCGCGGCTTGGCGCCGACGCTGAATCGTCACGCATTCCCGCGATGGTGCAAGGAGGCGGCCGCGTGAGCTACCCGGCGAGGGGCCCCGGGCGAAGCCTGGGGATCGACGGCAAAGCGAGTCGCGGCCGGACGCCGACGCAGAGCCGCCGCGTATCTACGCGAGCGTGCAGTGAGGCGTCCGCGTGATGGGCCGCAACCCGCAGCTCAACGCCGAGGGCAAGCTGACCCACCTGCTGACGCTGGAGGGGCTGCCGGCGGAGGTGATCACCGGCATCCTCGACACGGCCGACCCGTTCGTCTCGGTAGGCGAGCGCGAGGTGAAGAAGGTGCCGCTGCTGCGCGGCAAGGCGATCTTCAACCTGTTCTTCGAGAACTCGACGCGCACGCGCACGACGTTCGAGATCGCGGCCAAGCGGCTGTCCGCCGACGTGATCAACCTCAACATCGGGGCGTCGTCGACGTCGAAGGGCGAGACGCTGCTCGACACGATCGACAACCTGTGCGCGATGAACGCCGACATGTTCGTCGTGCGCCACTCCGAGTCCGGCGCGCCGCACCTGATCGCCGCGCACCTCGCGGCGACCGGGCGCACCGACGTCCACGTCGTCAATGCCGGCGACGGGCGCCACGCGCACCCGTCCCAGGGCCTGCTCGACCTCTACACGATCCGCCACTACAAGCGCGACTTCCGCGACCTCTCGGTCGCCATCGTCGGCGACGTGCTGCACTCGCGCGTGGCGCGCTCGCTGATCCACGGGCTCACGACGCTGGGCGCGCCCGACGTGCGCGTGATCGCCCCGGCGACGCTGCTGCCGGCTGCGGTCGGCGCGCTGGGCGTGCGCGCGTTCCACGACATGCGCGCGGGGCTCGCCGGCTGCGACGTCGTGGTGATGCTGCGCCTGCAGAGCGAGCGCATGAAGGGCGCGCTGCTTCCGTCGCCGGGCGAGTTCTTCAAGCACTACGGGCTCACGGCCGACAAGCTCGCGCTGGCGAAGCCCGACGCGATCGTCATGCACCCGGGGCCGATGAACCGCGGCGTGGAGATCGACTCGGCGGTGGCCGACGGCGAGCGCAGCGTGATCCTGCCGCAGGTGACGTTCGGCATCGCCGTGCGCATGGCGGTGATGAGCACGATCGCGGGAAACTGACGTGGCCACACTTGCCATCGTCAACGCCCGCCTCGTCGATCCCGCCACCGGGCTCGACCGCCCGGGCACGCTGTGCATCCGCGACGGGCGCATCGTGGCGACGGGGGACGCGCCGCGCGACTTCCGCCCCGACACGACGCTCGACGCGCGCGGGCTCGTCGTCGCTCCCGGCCTCGTCGATCTCGCCGCGCGCCTGCGCGAGCCGGGCCTCGAGCACAAGGCGACGCTGGAATCCGAGCTGCAGGCGGCGGTCGCGGGCGGCGTCACGAGCCTCGCCTGCCCGCCCGACACCGACCCGCCGCTCGACGAGCCGGGGCTGGTCGAGATGCTGAAGCACCGGGCGCGCATGCTGAACCAGGCGCACGTGTACCCAGTCGGCGCGCTGACGCAGCGGCTTGCGGGCGAGGCGCTCACCGAGATGGGCGAGCTCGCCGAGGCGGGCTGCGTCGCGTTCTCCAACGCCGACCACCCGCTGCACGACACGCAGGTGCTGCTGCGCGCGATGCAGTATGCGCAGACGTTCGGCCACCGCGTGTGGCTGCGTCCGCAGGACCCGTGGCTGGGGCGCGGAGGCGTCGCCCACGAGGGCGAGGTCGCGACCCGGCTCGGGCTGGCGGCGATCCCCGTCGTCGCCGAGACGATCCACCTGGCGACGATCTTCGCGCTGGCGCGCGCAACCGGTTCGCGCGTCCACGTCGCCCGGCTGTCGTCGGCCGCCGGGGCCGCGCTGCTGCGCGCGGCGAAGGCCGAGGGCCTCGAGGTCACCGCGGACGTCGGCATCCACCACCTGCACCTTTGCGACGTCGACGTCGGCTGGTTCGACCCGCAGGCGCGCTTCGTGCCGCCGCTGCGGAGCACGCGCGACCGCGACGCGCTGCGCGCCGCGGTGGCCGACGGCACGATCGACGCGATCTGCTCGGACCACGCGCCGGCGGACGACGACGCCAAGGCGCTGCCGTTCGCCGAGGCCGATCCGGGCGCGACCGGCCTCGAGCTGCTGCTGCCGCTCGTGCTGCAGTGGGCGCGCGAGTCGAAGCTGCCGCTCGCCGCGGCGCTCTCGCGCGTCACCTGCCGTCCGGCCGACATCCTCGGCATCGACGCGGGCACGCTGCGCGTGGGCGCGCCCGCGGACCTGTGCGTGTTCGACCCGGACGACCCCTGGCGCGTCACGCGCGACGCGCTCGCGAGCCAGGGCAAGAACACGCCCTACGCCGGCCGGGAAGTCGTCGGCCGCGTCCGCTGGACGATTGTCGGCGGAAACATCGTGCATGCCGCCGCCGCCGGGGAGCGCGCATCGATCCGCTGACGCCCAATCCGGCGGGGGGCACGAAGACATTCGACGCGTGGGCGAGGTTGCGGCGCTGTTCGCGGACGCGGGTATGGTCTGCATCACCGCCTTCATCTCGCCGTACCGCGAAGACCGCGCGCGCGCGGGCGGCGGCCGGGGCCCACCGCTTCCTCGAGGTGCACGTGGCGAGCGACCTTGCGACATGCGAGGCGCGCGACCCGAAGGGGCTCTACCGCAGGGCCCGCGAGGGCAAGCTCAAGGGCATGACGGGGATCGACAGCCCCTACGAGCCTCCCGAGCTGCCCGACCTCGTCGTCGACACGCAGCACGGCGACGTCGCCGGCTGCGTGGAGCGGCTCACCGCGTTCGTGCTCGCGCGCTGCCGGGCCTGACGCGCGTCGCCCCCGCGCCGGGCCCGGGGGCCTCAGCCCGGCTTCTTCTCCCGCGGCAGCCGTCCGAGCAGGTGGAACTCGTCGTTCGGCCGCAGCGAGATCAGGTTCGCCATGCGGTTGGACAGCGCGAAGAACGCGGCGATCGCGCCGATGTCCCAGATGTCCTCGTCGGTGAAGCCGTGCTCGCGCAGGGCGGCGTAGTCGGCGTCGACCAGCGCGGCGGAGTCCGTCGCCACCTTGAGCGCAAAGGCGAGCATCGCCTTCTGCCGCGGCGCGATGTCGGCCTTGCGGTAGTTGACCGCGACCTGGTCGGCCACCAGCGGGTTGCGCGCGTAGATGCGCAGGATCGCGCCGTGCGCGACGACGCAATAGACGCACTCGTTCGCGCCCGAGGTCGCCACGACGATCATCTCGCGCTCGGCCTTGGTGAGCCCGCCGTCCTTCTCCATCAGCGCGTCGTGGTAGGCGAAGAACGCGCGGAACTCCTCGGGGCGATGGGCGAACGCCAGGAACACGTTGGGCACGAACCCGGCCTTCTCCTGCACCTCGAGGATGCGCGATCGGATGTCGTCGGGCAGCGCATCCAGCGCCGGCACCGGATAGCGGGAGACCTGTGCCGCCACGCTCACTCCTTCGGGGGCACGAAACCCTGCGGCATCTCCGCGCCGCCGCCGAAGAAGTGCTTCTCCATCTGCTCGGCGAGCCACTTGCGGGCGCGCGCGTCGGCGAGCGAGAGCCGGTTCTCGTTGACCAGCATCGTCTGCTGGCGAACCCACTGCGCCCAGGCCTCCTTGGAGACGTTCTCGTAGATGCGCTTGCCGAGCTCGCCGGGGTAGGGCGGGAAGTCGAGGCCCTCGGCTTCGCGGCCGAGCTTGATGCAGTGGACGGTGCGCATGGCGGATACCAGGTAACAGGGAAAAGGGGTCAGAGGGACTTCACGTAGACCTGCGACTTGCGCTGCCAGTTGTACAGCGCCTGCTTCTGCTGCGGCAGGTCGGCGAGGCCGCCGGGGCGGAAGCCGCGCTCGACGAACCAGTGCGCGGTGCGCGTAGTGAGCACGAAGAGCTTGGCGAGCTTGAGCTTGCGCGCGCGTGCGTCGATCTCGCGCGCGAGCGCCTCGCCGTAGCCCTCGCGGCGGAAGTCGGGGTGCACGGCGAGCGCGGCCAGCTCGCCGACTCGCTCGTCGGGGAACGCGTACAGCGCCGCGCAGCCGATGATGTGGTTGTCGTACTCGGCCACGACGAAGCGCTCGATCTCGGCCTCGAGCCGCTCGCGGGAGCGGCGCACCAGCACGCCCTGCTCCTCGAGGGGCTCGATGATCGCGAGGATGCCGCCCACGTCGTCGATCGTCGCACTGCGGAAGTGCGCCAGCGCCTGCGCCGCCACCATCGTGCCCACGCCGTCGCGGGTGAACAGCTCGAGCAGCAGCGCGCCGTCGAGGCGGCGCGAGATCAGGTGCGAGCGGGCGACGCCGTTGTTGCAGGCGCGCACCGCGGCCGGCAGGTAGGTCCGCACGTCCGCCGCGAGGCGCTCGCCCTTGCGCGCCAGCAGCTCCTCGGCCTCGCGCGTGGACAGATCGGTCAGCAGCTGCCGGCGGCCGTTGCGCACGCCGTCGGCGTCGACGAGGAAGACCAGCTTCGTGGCGGACAGGCGCACCGCGACCTGGGTGGCGACCTCCTCGACGGTGAGGTTGAAGATCTCGCCGGTGGGCGAGTAGCCGATCGGCGAGATGAGCACGATGTCGCCGTCGTCGAGCCGCTGCTGGATCGCTTCGGTGTCCACGCGCCGCACCTCGCCGGTGTGCTGCATGTCCACGCCGTCGACCACGCCCAGCGGCTTGGCGGTGATGTAGTTGCCCGACGAGACGCGGTTGCGCGAGCCGGCCATCGGCGAGTTGGCCAGCCCCAGCGAGAGCAGCGCCTCGATGCGCGCGCGCACCTGCCCGGCGGCCTCCAGCACGCAGTCCATCGCGTCCGCGTCGGTGACGCGCACCCCGCCGGCGTAGCGGCTCTCGAAGCCCTGCTGCTCGAGGATCACCTCCACCTGCGGGCGGCAGCCGTGCACCACGACGAGGTGGATGCCCAGGCTGTGCAGCAGGTTGAGGTCGTGGATGACGTTGAGGAACGCGTCCTCGGCGACCACCTCGCCGCCGAACGCGATGACGAACGTCCTGCCGCGGAACGCGTGGACGTAGGGCGCCGCGGCGCGGATCCAGTGCACGAACGCGCGCATCGTCGCGGAGTTCGCGGGCGGCGTGGCTTCGGGCTTCGGGGCCATGGGGAGGCGGAAGGAAGGGCGGGCGGATTATAGCCTCCGTGACCGCGCGGACGGCCGCGGGCTCCCTATAATCTGCGATCCGGAGGGTGCCGCAGCGGTGCCGTGCCGTTGCCGCCCGTCCATGACGCCGCTCCTCGCCAACCTCAACCCCGAGCAGCTCGCCGCCGTCACGCTGCCGCACGTCTCGGCGCTGATCCTCGCCGGCGCGGGCAGCGGCAAGACGCGCGTGCTCACCACGCGCATCGCCTGGCTCATCGCCACGGGACAGGCGAGCCCGCTGGCCATCCTGGCCGTCACGTTCACCAACAAGGCCGCGCGCGAGATGGCCACGCGCCTGTCCACGCTCACGCACGCGAACACGCGCGGCATGTGGATCGGCACGTTCCACGGCCTGTGCAACCGCATGCTGCGCGCGCACTACCGCGACGCCGAGCTGCCGCAGCTGTTCCAGATCATGGACACGGCCGACCAGCTCGCGCTGATCAAGCGGCTCTACCGCGCGCACGCGCTCGACGAGGAGCGCTACCCCCCGCGCCAGCTGCAGTGGTTCATCGCCGACAGCAAGGAGGCCGGCCTGCGGCCGAACGCGGTCGAGGCGGGCGACGACTTCGCGCGCGCGCAGGTCGAGCACTACGCGCTCTACGAGGCGATGTGCCGTCGCGAGGGCGTGGTCGACTTCGCCGAGCTGCTGCTGCGCAGCTACGAGCTGCTGAGCGGCCACGACGCGATCCGCGAGCACTACCGCCGCCGGTTCTCGCACCTGCTGGTCGACGAGTTCCAGGACACCAACGTGCTGCAGTACAAGTGGCTGCGCCTGTTGGCCGGCGAGAGGACGGCGGTGTTCGCGGTGGGCGACGACGACCAGTCGATCTACGCGTTCCGCGGCGCGAACGTCGCCAACATGCAGCACTTCGAGCGCGACTTCGCCGCCCCGGACCAGCCGGTGCGCCTCATCAAGCTCGAGCAGAACTACCGCTCCCACGGCACGATCCTCGACGCGGCGAATGCGCTGATCCGGCACAACCGGTCGCGGCTGGGCAAGAACCTGTGGACGAGCGAAGGGAAGGGCGAGCCGGCGCGCGTGTTCGCCGCGCCCTCCGACGTCGACGAGGCGGCGTTCGTCGTCGACATCGTCCGCAACCTCGCCGACGAGGGGGTGCCGCTCTCCGAGATCGCGCTGCTCTACCGCAGCAACGCGCAGTCGCGCGTCCTCGAGCACGCGCTGTTCGGCGCCGGCCTGCCGTACCGCGTCTACGGCGGCATGCGCTTCTTCGAGCGGCAGGAGGTCAAGCACGCGCTCGCATACCTGCGGCTGGTCGCCGCGCCCGGCGACGACGGCGCGCTGCTGCGCGTCGTCAACTTCCCGCCGCGCGGCATCGGCGCGCGGTCGCTGGAGCAGCTGCAGGACCACGCGCGCGGCGCGGGGACCACGCTGTGGCAGGCGGCGTGCGGCGGCGTGGTCGGCGGCCGGTCCGGGAGCAGCATCGGCGCGTTCGTGCGCCTGGTCGAGAAGCTGCGCCAGGAAGCCGGCGCGCTGCCGCTGCCGCAGGCGATCGAGCACGTGATCGAGCACTCGGGGCTCGCCGCGCACTACGCGAACGAGAAGGAAGGGCAGGACCGCCTCGAGAACCTGCAGGAGCTGGTGAACGCGGCCGAGAACTTCCTGCGCGAGTCGCTGGTCGCGGCGAGCGCGCCGGGCGGCGCGGCCGACGCGGCGGACGAGGGCGCCACGGACCCGCTGACCGCGTTCCTCGCGCACGCCGCGCTGGAGGCGGGCGAGACGCAGGCCGCCGAGGGCGCTTCGGCGCTGCAGCTCATGACGGTGCACTCGGCGAAGGGCCTCGAGTTCCACACCGTGTTCATCACGGGGCTGGAGGAGGGACTGTTCCCGCACGAGAACAGCCTGAACGAGTTCGCCGGCGTCGAGGAGGAGCGGCGCCTCATGTACGTCGCCATCACGCGCGCGCGGCGCCGCCTCTACCTCAGCTACGCGCAGACGCGCATGCTGCACGGGCAGACGCGCTACCACGTCGCCAGCCGCTTCCTCGACGAGCTGCCGAAGGAACTGCTGCAGTGGCTGTCGCCGCAGCGACGGCGCGCCGTCGACGTCGACGAGAGCGAGTGGGGCGCGCTGCCTGCGGCGGCGCCGGGCTACGCGCAGGCGACGCCGCCCGCGCCGGCGTGGCGCGTCGGGCAGAACGTGCGCCACGCGAAGTTCGGCGTCGGCGTGATCGTCGGCGCGGAGGGCCGCGGCAGCGACGCGCGCGTGCAGGTCAACTTCCGCGACGCGGGCGTCAAGTGGCTGGCGCTGGAGTACGCGAAGCTGGAAGCGGCGTGACCGGCCGCGAAGCGGCAGGTCGCGCTGCGGGGGGAGGGCCGAGGGTTGAGCTTGCCTTTCGCGGCATCGTTGCCGCGGGCACGCTCACCACTCATCCCTGACCCCGCCTCTCGCCGTCGCCGCCAAGCGGCGCGAGCGTCTCCCCGGCGTGGAAGATGTCGCGATAGCTCACGTAGTCGGCGATGTGCACGGTCGTCATCAGCACCATCGCCGAGCCCGCGAGCAGCATCATCTCGACGTAGTCGCCGGGCGCGCCCGGAAGCAGCCCCGAGGCGAGCTTCACCACCAGCAGCGGCAGCATCACGCCGAGCGCGAACGCGACGATCCAGAACACCGCGATCGGCCGCCAGTTCGCCAGCGCGGCGCGCAGGCTCGCGCCCAGCGCGGTGCGCGCCGAGGCGTCCTGGAACACGACCAGCGCCGGGGCGAACCACACGGCGAGCGTCAGCGGCAGCGCCATCAGCGCGCCCGCCGCGAGCCCCAGCTGCAGCCGCGGGTTGCGCATGATCTCGTCGACGGGCGCCTTCGGGTCCGTGAACAGCGGCACCAGCAGGTCGCCTGCGATCAGCGATGCGGTGGTCATCGCGATCATCGCGGCGGCCAGCATCGCGAGCCCGATCGAGAGCAGCGCGGCGAGGTTCGAATGGAAGCCGCGCGCAAGGTCCGAAGGCGCGGGCCGGTTGCCGCGCTCCTGCGCCCACGCGGCGGCCAGCAGCCCCACCGAAAGCACCGGCTTCAGGAAGAAGCCGGCGAGCTGGCCGATCAGCGGCAGCCACGCGGCGGCTGCCATCGCGAGGTAGTAGAGCACGACCAGGACGAGCCAGCGCGCGCGGGCCTGCCCGAACATCCGCCACGACTCGCGCAGCCAGTCGACGCCGCGCCGCGCCCCGTGGCGCGTGAAGACGACGTCGCCGGCGCCGGCGGGGCCCGTCACCGAACGACTCCCGCGCTTGCCGCGCACGCGGCCGCGCTGCCCCCATGGCGGGAGCGACGAGCGGCTGGGGACGGACCGGCGCCGCTCATGCCTGCGGACGATCGGCGAGCGCGGGCATCTGCGGCGTCGCGCGCGCGCGGTCGGCGAGGATGCGCTCGAAGCGCGACGGGTCGTGCGCGTGAGTGAGCTCGCCGGGCCGCGGGAGGTAGAGATCGTAGAGCCGCGACAGCCAGAAGCGCAGCGCCGCGGCGCGCAGGAGGTCGGGCCAGCGGCTGCGTTCCTCGCCGGTGAGCGGCCGCACGGCGTCGTATCCGCCGACGAACGCCGCGACCAGCGCGCCGTCCAGCCCTCCCCCGCCGTCGTCGCACCAGTCGTTCACCGCGATCGCGATGTCGTAGGCGAGGAAGTCGGTGGCCGCGAAGCCGAAGTCGATGATGCCGGCCACGCGCTCGCCGTGGAACAGCACGTTGTCGCAGAACAGGTCGGCGTGGATCGCGCCCTTCGGCAGGCGCAGCTTCGCAAAGCCCTGCTGGAAGGCGAGCTCGGCCTGCAGCAGCGCGTCCTGCTGCGGAGTGAGGAACGGGCGCACGGCGCGCGCCGCCTGCCGCCACCACGCGGGGCCGCGCTTGTTCGCCAGCCGTGCGCGGTACTTCTGCGCGGCGAGGTGCAGCTGCGCCAGCGCCGCGCCGACGGCGCGGCAGTGCGGCGCGTCCGGGCGCTCGACCGCCGCGCCGTCGACGCGCGCGACGAGGCTCGCGGGCTTGCCGTTGAGCAGCGAGAACAGCGCGCCCGAGCGGTCCGGCTCCGGCGCCGGCACCGCGCAGCCACTGCGCGCAAGGTGCGCCATCATGTTGAGGTAGAAGGGCAGGTCCTCCGCCGGGAGGCGCTCGTAGAGCGTGAGGACGTAGCGGCCCTTCGCCGTCGTCACGAAGTAGTTCGTGTTCTCGATGCCCGCGGCGATGGGCTGGAGCTCCGACAGCGCGCCCACCGCGTAGCGGGCGAGCCAGGCATCGAGATCCTCGTCGGAGACCGGCGTGTAGACGGACATCGGGACGCTTCTGGCACGGCGCCTGGAACGGCGCTCGGCGGGACGGAGTTGCGCTTGGATTCCTAACTCACCACGCGAACAGCACCCACATCGGCACCTTGATCGATGCGTCGAGGCTGTCGCGGCGGATGTACTGGCGGCCCGAGGCGTCCGGGACGAGATAGTACGGAATGCCGGTGCGCGGCGTGACCTTGATGAACTTGAGCTCGCCGCCGATGCGCACTTCCTCGAGCGTCTCGGTGTCGCGGCGAATGATGGTGACCTGCGGCTCGAGGTCCGGGTCGCCCGCGATCGCGGCGGCCGGGGCCGGAACGACGGCGGACTCGGGGGGCAGGGGCGGCGGCGGCGGGACCGGCTGCGCCGCGACGCTCGCCGACGCGGCCAGCGCGATCGTTGCAAGGGCCGTCACGGCCGGGCGCAGGGGGTTCATGCGGGGACCATGGAGAGTGCGCCGATTCTACCAGACGGGCACCGGCGCAGCGGCGCCGCGATCCGGCTCGCGGCGTCACAGGTTGAGCATCTTCTGCCTCTCCTCGCGCGTCGGCTGGAAGCCGCGGCCTTCGTAGAACGAGAAGATCGCCTCGACGATCTCGGCGGGCTCCTCGATCAGCTGCATCAGCTTCACGTCGTCGGCGTCGATCATTCCCTCGCCGACCAGCCGGTCGCGCACCCAGTCGACGAAGCCGCGCCAGAACGGGGCGCCGACCAGGATGATCGGGATCCTGCGCGACTTGCCGGTCTGCACCAGCGTGAGGCACTCGGAGAGCTCGTCGAGCGTGCCGAAGCCGCCCGGGAGCACGACGTAGGCCGAGGCGAAGCGCACGAACATCATCTTGCGCGCGAAGAAGTAGCGGAAGTCGACGCTGACGTCCTGGTACGAGTTGCTCGCCTGCTCCTTCGGCAGCAGGATGTTGAGCCCGATCGCCGGCGAGCGGCCGGCGAACGCGCCCTTGTTCGCCGCTTCCATCAGGCCCGGCCCCCCGCCGGAGATGACGGCGAAGCCCGCGTCGGAGAGCCGGCGCGACACCTCGCGCGCCTTCTCGTAGTACGGATGTCCCTCGCGGATGCGCGCGCTGCCGAACACCGACACGGCGGGGCGGATGCCCCGCAGGCGCTCGGTCGCGATGGTGAACTCTGACATAATCCCGAGCACCCGCCACGCTTCCTGGCCATTCGAAGCGAACAGCGCCTGCGGGTCGATCAGCTCGGGGATCTTCTCGGTCACGCGCATGCCTAATCTCGTCCTGGTCGATGGGTCGTCCTACCTGTACCGCGCGTTCCACGCGCTGCCCGATCTTCGCACATCGAAAGGCGAGCCGACCGGCGCGCTGCGCGGCGTCGTGTCGATGTTGCGCCGCCTCGTCGAGGACGGCAAGCCGGACTACTTCGCCGTCGTGCTCGACGCGCCGGGCAAGACGTTCCGCGACGACTGGTACCCGCAGTACAAGGCGAACCGCCCGCCGATGCCGGACGACCTCGCGCGCCAGATCGAGCCGCTGAAGGAGCTGGTGCGCGCGCACGGCTGGCCGCTGCTGGTGGTCGAGGGCGTGGAGGCCGACGACGTGATCGGCACGCTGGCGAAGCGCGCGAAGGCCGCCGGCGTCGACACGCTCATCTCCACGTCCGACAAGGACATGGCGCAGCTCGTCGAGCCGGGCATCACGTGCGTCAACACGATGAGCAACGAGACGCTCGACGAGGCGGGCGTGATGGCGAAGCTGGGGGTGCGTCCCGACCAGGTGCTCGACTGGCTCACGCTGACCGGCGATGCGGTCGACAACGTGCCCGGCGTGCCGAAGGTGGGGCCGAAGACCGCGGCGAAGTGGCTCGCCGAGTACGGCACGCTCGACAACGTCATCGCGCACGCGGGAGAGATCGGCGGCGTGGTCGGCGACAACCTGCGCGCGTCGCTCGACTGGCTGCCGCAGGGCCGCAAGCTCCTCACGGTGAAGACCGACTGCGAGCTGCCCGTCGCGCCGGCGGATCTCGCGATCACCGCGGCCGATCGCGACGCGCTCGGCGAGCTGTTCGCGCGCTTCGAGTTCAAGACCTGGCTGCGCGACGCGGCGGGCGGCGCAGGCGCGAGCGGCGACGCGGCCGGCGCGATCGCGGCGAAGGCCGCGCGCGACGACGCCGGCCGCCGCTGGGACGACGCGGGGCCGGCCGGCGGCGGCACGGGCAAGCCGGCGCAGCTCGACTACGAGACCGTGCTCGACGAGCGCGCGCTCGGGAAGTGGCTGCGCGCGATCGCGCAGGCCGAGCTCGCCTGCTTCGACACCGAGACGACCGGCCTCGACCCGATGACTGCGGAGCTTGTCGGCCTGTCGTTCTGCGTGGCACCGGGCCACGCCTGCTACATCCCGCTGGCCCACCGCTATCCGGGCGCGCCCGACCAGCTCGACCGCGAAGCCGTGCTGCAGCGCCTCGCACCGTGGTTCGCGGATGCGGGCAAGGCGAAGGTCGGGCAGAACGTGAAGTTCGACGAGCACGTGCTCGCCAACCACGGCGTCGCGCTGGCCGGCGTGGCGCACGACACGCTGCTGCAGTCGTACGTGCTCGAGGCGCACAAGCCGCACGACATGGACAGCCTCGCGTGGCGCCACCTCGACTGGAAGACGATTGCCTACGCCGACGTCTGCGGCAAGGGCGCCGGCCAGATCGGCTTCGACCAGGTCAGCGTGGAGCACGCGACCGGTTACTCGGCCGAGGACGTCGACGTCACGCTGCGGCTGCACCGGCACCTGTACCCGCGCGTGGCCGCCGACGCGAAGCTCGAGCGCCTGTACCGCGAGATCGAGATGCCGGTGCGCGGCATCCTGTTCCGCATGGAGCGCCACGGCGTGCTGGTCGACACCGCGCAGCTCGCCAGGCAGAGCCGGGAGCTGGGCGAGCGGGTGCTGGCGCTCGAGCGGCAGGCGCACGAGCTGGCCGGCTCGCCGTTCAACCTGGGCTCGCCGAAGCAGCTGGGCGAGATCCTGTTCCAGCGCATGAAGCTGCCGGTGGTGAAGAAGACCGCGACCGGCCAGCCGTCGACCGACGAGGAAGTCCTCCAGGAGCTGGCCGCCGACTACCCGCTGCCGAAGGTGCTGCTCGAGCACCGCGCGCTCGCGAAGCTCAAGAGCACGTACACGGACAAGCTGCCGCAGATGGTGAACGCGCGCACGGGACGCGTGCACACGACGTTCGCGCAGGCGACCGCGGTGACGGGGCGCCTAGCCTCCAGCGATCCCAACCTGCAGAACATTCCCGTGCGCACCACGGAGGGCCGGCGCATCCGCGAGGCGTTCGTCGCGCCACCGGGCCACGTGCTGGTGTCGGCCGACTACTCGCAGATCGAGCTGCGCATCATGGCGCACCTCTCGCAGGACGCGGCGCTGCTGCGCGCCTTCCACGAGGGAGCGGACATCCACCGCGCCACGGCGGGCGACATCTTCGGCGTGGCGCCGAAGGACGTGACGCCCGAGCAGCGCCGGTACATCAAGGCGGTGAACTTCGGCCTGATCTACGGCATGGGCGCGTTCGGGCTCGCGACGCAGCTCGGCATCGAGCGCGGCGCCGCGCAGCAGTTCATCGACAAGTACTTCCAGCGCTACCCCGGCGTGGCCGAGTACATGCAGCGCACGCGCGAGCTCGCGCGCGAGCAGGGCTACGTGGAGACGGTGTTCGGGCGGCGGCTGTGGCTGCCCGACATCAAGGCGGCCGGCGGGCCGCGGCGCGCGGGCGCGGAGCGCGCGGCGATCAACGCGCCGATGCAGGGGACCGCCGCGGACCTCGTGAAGCTCGCGATGATCGCCGTGCAGGGCTGGCTCGACGAGGCGAAGCTCGCCACGAAGCTGCTGCTGCAGGTCCACGACGAACTCGTGCTCGAGGTGCCGGACGGCGAGCTCGACCACGTGAAGCGCCGCCTGCCGGCGCTGATGACCGGCGTGGCGGAGCTGCGCGTGCCGCTGGTCGTCGACGTGGGCGCGGGTCCGAACTGGGAGCGCGCCCACTGACGGCGCCTGGTGGACCGACTCGTTGCGTTCGCAATAGGGACTCAATCGTGGCGTCATTCCCGCGAAGGTGGGAGTCCGGCGTCGTCAAGAGCTCGGCGGGTCGATTCGTCGATCGGGTTGACGTCTATATCCATACCAGTATACTGAGCTCATGAAGCCGGTGCGGTTCCTGGGAGACTCGCTTCAGTGCGTAAGGGATTTTCCGGTGGACGCGAGGCAGGACGCCGGCTATCAGCTCGACAAGGTGCAGCGTGGCCTGCAGCCGGACGACTTCAAGCCGATGCCGACCATAGGCAGAGGCGTCGAGGAGATCCGGATACGGGACGACGCGGGGAATTTTCGGGTGATCTACACCGCCAGGCTTGCCGATGCCGTTTTCGTCTTGCACGCGTTTCAGAAGAAGACGCAGCGCACATCGCAACGCGACATCGAGATGGCGAAAGCCCGATTCCGCGAATTGATGAAGGATCGCAAATGAGCAAGGCCAAGGCTTACGCAAGCGTTTGGGATGCGCTTGCCGATACGCCCGAACAAGCGGCGAATCTGCGCGCGCGCGCCGAGCTCATGCGGCAGATTGCGGCCATTGTCAAAGAGAATCGCTGGACGCAGACCAAGGCGGCGCAACGCTGTGGAATCACTCAGCCGCGCATGAACGACTTGCTTCGTGGCCGGGTGTCTCGTTTCTCACTGGATGCGCTGGTCAACATCGCCACCGCGATCGGCCGCCGCGTTCATGTGGAGCTCGAGCCCGCCTGACCTGACCTACACGCCGGCCGGACTCCAAGCCAACGAGCGAGACCTAGTGGCCTGTAACGGCCAAATCGATAGTGCCTGGCGGGCGCTTCGCGCCGATCGCGTTGTTGCCGGGTCTTGCAAGGGGACCTACCCTTGCTGCG
>Ga0224500_10000232_pt1 | contig 40687 bp, 35 predicted proteins | sample SF_Oct11_sed_USG_FD_168126 | JGI IMG/M metagenome (GOLD analysis project Ga0224500, IMG submission 168126) | Sediment microbial communities from San Francisco Bay, California, United States - SF_Oct11_sed_USGS_4_1 | ecosystem: Environmental > Aquatic > Marine > Sediment | place: USA: California...
GTGCGCAAGTACTCACCACCGCGCGTCATTGGGGGCGGTGTGGTGGTCGACGCGCACGCGGAGAAGCATCGCCGCGCCGACGCCGCCGCCATCGACCGGCTGCGCATCCGCGAACAGGGCGATCCCGAAACCGTGCTTGCCAAGGCAGCCGAGCGTGCGGGCATCGCAGGAATCGCGGAGGCGGACGCCGACACCGCCACCGCCGCGGCGCTGGTCGAGCGGGGTGATCTCGTCGCCATCGCGGGACGCTTCTATCACCACCACGCGCTCGACGCACTCGCCGCGCGCGCACTGGAACTGGCCGGCGCGCACCAGGCGCGCTTCCCGTTGCAGTGGGGACTGGGCAAGGAGGAGCTGCGCCAGCGATTGGCGTTTCCGCACCCCGCGGCCACCTTCAACCGCGTCATCGAAACCCTCGGCGCCACCCACCCGTTGTTCGTGCGCGGCGACCGCGTGCGTGCGGGCTCGGCGGACATCGAACTTCCGCCGGCGCTGGCGCGTGCAGTAGAGGAACTCGGCAATACCATTCGCGCTGCCGGTCTCGCGTTTCCCTCGCGCGCCGAGATCGAGCGCGCGTGGACATCGGAAACGCGCGTCCAGGATGCGCTGCAGTACCTGCGCGACGCGGGAGAAATTGTGGATGTGGGCGAGGGGGTTCTGCACGTTTCCGCGCTCGGGCAGTGCGTGGAAACGCTGCGAAAGTTGTTTGCCGGGCAAGGCGAGCTGGGGGTGGCGGATCTCCGTAACGCCTTTGGAATCACGCGCAAACACGTGGTGCCGCTGCTGGAGTTCCTGGACGCGCGGCGCATCACCCTGCGCCGGGGGGACGTGCGTGTGCCGGGCGGCGCGCTGGGCGAGGGGTCGGCCGCCGGGTGAGAACTTCCCGATCCCCCCTACCCGAAACGCGAGAAGTCTGCTATAGTACGCAGTAATGAAGCTCCTCCGCACAGTTCTGGCTGCGCTTGCCCTGATTGCGCTCCTCGTGCCGACCGTCGGCCTGGGCGATCAGTTGCCGGTCCCGCTGGAAAAGAAGCTCACGGCCGGCACCACCAATGTCACCTACCTGGGGCAGACGCTGCGGTTCACCACCTCGGTACCGCTGCTGGTCAAGTGCGACGCGGAGACCTCCACCCGCTTCAAGATGACGGTGACGCTCTACCCGGGCACACCGCTCCCCAACGGTCCCAACACCTACGCTGCCGAGAACCTGTATATCTACTGGTCCAACTTCGGGACCGATGTCTACAACGGCGGCGTTCCCTCGGGCGAGTTGACCACCTGGCTCAACACCGAGGGCGGCTTCGTCGACCGCTGATTTCGTAAGCTTTTTTTACCCCCCGTAAGATTTTTTAACGGTTTGCCCGCAGGCACCCCCGTCAACGGCTGTTGCTGTTTCGTTATTCCATTGTCAATATTGAAGTTAAGGCCCCATATGCGGGTCCCCGCAGGCGCGATTTGGCACACCAATTGCACAATGCAATGTTGACCAGCGTGCTGCGCTTATTGGAAGGGTGCTCCAGCAGGGGTGCCGGGATACAGGAAGAGGCAGCGCGTCTGGTTACGGAGGGCGGTGTCAAGGAGGCTGCGTATTCCTCTCTAGTTGGCGTCAGCCGGCCTGAGCGGGTGCCTTCCCCTGAGTGGCTCGCCAAGCCAGTGAATCATAGCCCTTGCCCTTAGCGTGATTCCGAGCGGCAACGCTCTCCGGAACGAAAAGAGGGAAGCACTTCGGTGCTTCCCTCTTTTTTTGTGCCCGCGGCAGAAGGAGTTGACCCGTTCTCAGATGCATGGCCATCCTGACCGTGACTCACGGGGCGACATTGAGCGTTCATGACACATCCAATCCAGGCGACTACTCGGTTCATCCATCACAGGCGGGAGCTCGCACCCCGAGGCTCCACGTTGACTGCCAGGCACCACGGTTCAAGGTCGCCTGGCCATCTCGGCACTTGCGAATACCAGTAACGGAGCTGTTCATACGTGATATGGAGAAGCGCCGGACCTATCAGGTGGACGGCGTGTACCTGGGTGTCAGCAACCTCAACTGGAGCCATGACTCGAGGACGCTGTTCTTTGGTGCGTCGTCTGTCGACGAGAACGGGGTGTACCGGGTCACGCTTCCGGACTAGTTTGACAAGATGCGGACCAGAAACACGTTCATTGTGATTGTTTGCGTCCTTGCGGCGGTTGGCTTGCTCGGCTGCGGCAGCAGCAAGCTCAATCCGGAGCGAATTAGTGGAACGGAACGGTACTTTCCCTATCTGGGAGAATGGATCTCAGTTTCCCCAGGTGAGCAATTCCTGATATTCGCAGAGGTCGATTCAACTTTGCCACCGCCGCCATATCGAGGTGAGTTCCCGTCGGATTTCCATCTCGTGACGTTCGACCTGAGGACAGGAGCGAAGACAAATCACGTGCTCGATGACATCCCGTCGGACGCGCTGACCGACTACAAATCGAACCCATGGCTTGGAATCATCTACTCCTTTGACCCGGTGGGGTGGAATGGAGGGACGTTTGGAATCAAGTGCCGGGATTGGCGCCAGCGCCCGTGGGTCGTGTTTATTCCGGGAGTTCCTGAAGCGCGGGTCGAAACGCGTCCGGAATCAGTGGGCTGCAGCGATTGTCCCCCTCAGGGAGCCGTGACGAAACTCTCTCAGTCTCGGGGTGTCGCGTTGAACATGGAACAGCCGGGTCGATTCAGTGCAGCGTGGCGGAATGGGAAATTGTCCGATGACCTGTACATGAGTCGCCGGCACGGGGATGATTTGGAGTTCGTTCGGGTAGGATCTGATAGGAAACAGAAGAAGGTGGCCAAGGCGGGGCGCTTTTTCAGTGAGACGGGCTACTACCAGACACGCGTCTCGCCGGACGAGCGGTACCTGGCGTACGCGGTGATCTTCCGGTTCAAGGTTCCCATTCCGACGGGTGGGGTTGTGGAGCTGTTCATACGTGATATGGAGAAACGCCGGACCTATCAGGTGGACGGCGTGTACCTGGGTGTCAGCAACCTCAACTGGAGTCATGATTCGCGGACGCTGTTCTTTGGTGCGTCGTCTGTCGACGAGAACGGGGTGTACCGGGTCACGCTTCCGGACTGAACCCCACCGCTGCGCTACGAGTAGTTACTCCTCTTCCCCCTCTGGTAGTTTGGGCGGGACCATCAGCATTTTTTCGCGTTCGCAGGTGACCTGGCCGGGGTTGGCGCCGCGGAATTTGCGCACGTACTTGCGCTGGGTGTAGATGACGGGGACGAGGCCGCTGTGGCGCGCCTTGGAGTAGTGCGCGGCGATGGACGCGGTGGCCTGGATGATCGCCGAGGGCGGGTTGCCCTTGCCGCCGCGCGACTTGAGGATCACATGCGAGCCGGCCACGTTGTGCGCGTGGAACCAGAGGTCCATGGGTGCGGCCACCTTAAAGGTGATCTCGTCGTTCTCGTGGTTGGAGCGTCCCACCATGGCGAACCAGTTGGCGTCCAGGTCGAACTGGCGGTAGGTCTTCTCCTGATCCTTCTTCTTTTTGGTGGCGCCGATGGGCGGCGCCTTGTCGTCGAGCTTGATCCCGAACTTGGCGCGAATGGCCTCCACCAGCTTGAGCGCCTCGGTGAAGGTGCGCGCCTGTTCGAGAAGGCGCAGGGACGCCTCGAGTTCCTCGCTCTCTTTTTGCACCAGCGCCAGACGCTTGGTGGAGTGCGCGAGACTCTTCTCCAGTTTCGACACGCGCCGGAAGCGCTTCTCAATCTGCACGTGGATGGGATCGGGCGGGTCGAGCTCGATGGCGTGGATTTTCTCGGCGTCGTAAAGGTCGGGAAGATCGACGTGCGTCGCGCCGGCGGGAATGCGCGTCTGGTACGCGGCGAGTGTTTCGGCAACGCGGCGTTCTTCGCCGTGCGTGTGGGCGGTCTCGATGTCGGACTCCAGGTTCATCGCCAGCCGCCGCAGCGACTCCACCTTGCGGCGCGCGGGGCGCGTGACGCGGCGGATGATGGTCTCGTGCGCGCCGTCCAGCACGCGCTGCCCCAGCACCTCGCACGCATCCAGTGCCGACGAAAACGGCCCCAGCACAACGGCGTTCTCCGTGTCGCGTGGTGGCCGGGAGCCCGCAAACGGCGCGGCCGAGCCGGGCCGCCCTGTGATAAGCATGCGGAAGGGCGGGTTGATGGGCTCGGCGGGGGTGACACTGGCGGGCACGTCGTCATAGCGCGTGGAACCGCGGCCCACGATTTCCGCGGCAACCCCGTCGCGCGACACAAATGCGGCCCCCGCCGACCCGAACAGCACCAGCGACAGGGTGAGGTGTTCGCGCCCGCGCGTGACCACGTCAATTTGCAGCACGCGGTTGCCGTCCGGGCAGGAGACCTCCTGAATCTCGGCGCCGGCCAGGCGGTCCATCCGCTCGGGTGCGCGCGCGCCCTCAAACGGCGAGCGGCGCCCCAGAAAACAGAACGGCCCCGGGGTTTCCAGCACCGCCACCAGGTAGCGGTCTTGCGCATAGGAGATGGCGAGCACGGGCGGATACCACAGCGGCATGCCGAGGTAGCACCCGATCATCTGCTCCCGGGCTTCCCGGGCGAATCGTGCAAGGAGAGACGCATTCATAAGCTGTTATCGAAGCGCCCGTTGTCGCCCATGTTCAAATTGACACCCCGTGGCGCGGTCCATAGTATAGGGACTCGTCGCGTGTTTTCAATTCAATCGAGGAAAAGACAATGCTGATCAGCATGACGGGTTTCGGAACCGGCGAGGCAACCTCGGGCGGCTCCACGGTGTCCGTGGAGATCCGCTCGGTCAACCACCGCTTCCTCGACCTCGCCTTCAAACTCCCCCGGGTGCTGCAGAACCGCGAACAGGACATCAAGGATCTGGTGCGCGCGCGCCTGGCGCGGGGGCGGGTGTCCATCACCATGTCGGTCGAATCGGCCGCGGCGGGCCGCGCGGTCACCATCAACGAAGCGGCGCTGGAACAGTACCTCAAACAGCTGCGCGACTTTGCCAAGCGCCACGGCCTCGACGAGCGTGTCAGCCTGGATGCGCTGATGCAGCTGCCGGAAGTGGTGATGGTGAAGGAGACCGACCCGGCCGAGGACGTGCTGTGGCCGCTGGTGGAGGAGGGCCTCAACGCCGCGCTGGAGTCGTGTACGCGCATGCGGCTGGAAGAGGGCCGCGCGCTGGAGAAGGACCTCACCGAGCGCATGGCGCTGATTGGCCGCACGGTGGATACCATCGAGAGCATGGCGCCGGCGGTGGCGAAGAAGCAGATCGAGACGCTGCGCAAGCGCGTCGCACAACTCGCGGGCGATATCAAGGTGAGCGAAGACCGCATCGCCGCGGAAATCGTCATGCTGGGCGACCGCACCGACATCACCGAAGAGATCACCCGCCTCAAGAGCCACCTGGCGCAGTTCAACAAGACCATCTCCGACGGCGGCGAGGTGTCCAAGAAGATGACCTACCTCTTGCAGGAGATGCACCGCGAGGCGACGACCATCGGGTCCAAGGCGGCGGACTCCGAGGTGATCCAGCACGTCGTTGTCCTCAAGGAAGAAACCGAGAAGCTGCGCGAACAGGTCCAGAACCTGGAGTAGCGCCCATGACGCCGCGGTCTTCGGTTCCGTTTCTGGTGGTGGTGTCCGGCCCCTCGGGGGTGGGCAAGACCACGCTCATCGACCGCCTCCTCGCCACGGATTCACTCACCCGCCGCTGTGTCACCGCCACCACGCGCGCGCCCCGAAACGGCGAAAACGAGGGTGAGCACTACTTCTTTGTTAGCCGCGACCGCTTCGAGGCCATGAAGGCGGGGGAACTGGTGGAATGGGCCGAGGTTCACGGGGAAAGCTATGGTGTACCAAGGGCTTACCTCGACAAGCAGCGCGCTGCCGGCTTCGACGTGGTGCTCAACATTGACATTCAGGGGGGAGATCGGGTAAAACAGGTGTTTCCCGACGCCCTGATGGTGTTCATATTACCCCCAACGTTCGACGCGCTCGAAGCGCGGCTGCGGGGGCGGGGAGATTTGCCCGCCGAGGACTTCGCAGTCCGGCTGGCCAACGCGCGGACCGAACTGGCCGCCGCCTCCCGTTACGAGTATCTCGTGGTCAATGATGACCTCGACCGCGCCGCCCGCGAACTGGGCGCCATCGTGGTCGCGGAACGGGCGCGCCGGGTTCGCAAGGTAGACGGGTTCGCCGGGCGAACCGACCGCTAACTTACTCCAGGAGACAAGACCCACATGCCGACTCCGATCGAAAAGCTGGTCATTATTGAGAAGATCGCCGGCCGGGCGACGAACCGCTACGAAGCGGTGCGCGTCATGGCCCGCGAAGCGCGCCGCCTGAATTCGCTCGTCATCCGCGGCGCCGAGCCGGAGCCGGACTTCAAGCCGACCTCCACGGCGGTCAAGCGCATGATCAACGGCAAGATCGCGTGGACGTACGCCGAAGAAGAAACCGGCCGCGGCGACTTCTTCTCGGACTGAAGCACGTTGGGCGGCGCGTCATGTCTTTGCTTGCTCAGACAGTCCTCGCGCGACAGAACTCCATCTGGTAGTCGCGCTGCGGAACTCGCCGCAAAGACATAACGCACCGCCTTCAGGGTACCTTTACGCCGCACCCATTCCGTGACTCTCACCGGCAACAAGATTCTTCTCGGCGTCACCGGCGGTATTGCCGCGTACAAGGCGGTCTTCCTGCTGCGCCTGTTCAAGAAGGCGGGCGCCGACGTCAAGGTCATCATGACCGAGGCCGCCACCGAGTTCATTACCCCGCTCACGTTCGAGAGCCTCTCCGAGAATCCCGTCCGCACCCACATCTTTGAAGTCGAGGGTAAGACCGCCGGAACGGTGTCGCCCATCGAGCATATCGACCTGGCCAAGTGGCCGGACGCGGTGGTGATTGCGCCGTGCACCGCCAACACGCTGGCCAACCTGGCGCACGGCCGCGCGGACGACCTGCTCTCCACCATCGTGAGCGCGTACCACGGCCCCATCTTTCTCTCACCGGCCATGAACGACGTCATGTGGGAGAACTCGGGCACGCAGGACAACATGCGTATCCTGTCCGACCGCGGCTACCGCGTGGTTCCGCCCGCCAGGGGCGACCTCGCGTGCGGGTACGAAGCAACCGGACGCATGGCGGAACCGGAAACCATCTTCAAGACGGTGCAGGATTTCTTTGAGTCTCCGTATCGTGGCATGAAGGTGCTGGTGAGTGCGGGCGGCACCGAGGAAGACATCGATCCGGTGCGCGTGATCTCCAACCGCTCCAGCGGCAAGATGGGGTTCGCGGTGGCCGAGGCCGCGCGCGACCTGGGCGCGGATGTCACCGTGGTGGCGGCGCGCACGTCGGTGCCACCGCCGTACGGTGTGCGCGTGATCCGCGTGCGCACCAGTGCGGACATGTCGAAGGCACTGCACGAAGTATACGACCGCAGCGACGTGCTCATCATGACGGCGGCGGTGAGCGACTTCCGCCCCGTGCAGCCGCTGGAGAAGAAGAAGAAGACCGCGGACACGTGGACGCTCGACCTGGTGAAGACCGAGGACGTGCTGCAGTCGCTGGGCGACAAGAAGGGCGGGCGCGTGATCGTCGGGTTTGCCCTGGAAACCGAGGACGAGGAACTCAACGCGCTCGCCAAGCAGCAGAAGAAGCACTGCGACATGATCGTGTCCAACAATCCCAACGTGCACGGTGCCGGCTTCTCCTACGACACCAACGTGGTCACCATCTACAACCACACGGGGCGCGTTTACCAGAGCCGGGGTCCCGAGAGCAAGCGGGCCATCGCGCGCACGCTACTGGATCTGGTGGCACAGGAACCGGCCTTCGCCAAACTCCGTACCATCTAGCAAGGCGGGCCTTGCGAATTACTGCGCCGCGCCGTAGAGTCAAAGCATGGCTACCCGCACCGATTCCCGCCGCGCAGCGGCCTCCGCTCTGAAGCGCCTCGAGCGCAAGGGCGTGCGTTCCGTCTACCTCGAGGGAGTGGACCTGGAGACGGTCGCGGCCGATGCGCCGGGTGCCGCGCGGGCTCCGGTTCCCAGGGCTGTGGCTCCCGCTTCCGCGCCCTCTCCTGCTCCTGTTTCCCCCGCTTCAGCCGATGGCGTGGCGGCGCTCGCTGCGCTCGCGCGGGAGGTCTCGGTGTGCACGCGCTGCGCGCTCCACGAGACCCGCACGCAGACCGTGTTTGGCGTGGGCAATCCCAATGCAAAGCTCATGTTCATCGGAGAGGCGCCGGGAGCGGACGAGGACGCCAAAGGCGAGCCCTTCGTGGGGCGCGCGGGGCAGTTGCTCACCAAGATCATCGCCGCCATGGGCATGAAGCGCGAAGACGTGTACATCGGCAACATCCTCAAGTGCCGGCCGCCCAAGAACCGCGACCCGCTCCCCGCGGAAGTGGAGTGCTGCGAGGAGTACCTGCGCGCGCAGATCGCGCTCATCAAGCCAAAGTACATCTGCGCGCTGGGGCGCATCGCCGCGCACTGGCTCCTGAAGACCGACGCGCCGCTGGGTGCCATGCGCACCGGCCAGCACACGTACGAAGGCATTCCTGTGATCGTCACCTATCACCCGGCGGCGCTCTTGCGCAATTCGAACTTCAAGGCGCCGTGCTGGGAGGATATGAAGAAGCTGATGGCGCTCCTCGACGCAGCATAGCGCCGTCGCGACCGCGAGGGACACTGCACCATGCGAGAATTCACCGACGGTTCCACCGCCATTGTCCGCGGCGCGCTCGACGCCGGCTGCACCTTCTTTGCCGGCTATCCCATCACGCCCGCCTCACCCATCCTCATGCAGATGATCCGCGAGCTGCCCAAGGTGGGCGGCGTGGCCATCCAGGCGGAGGACGAGATCGCGTCCATCGGCATGTGCATCGGCGCGACACTCGCCGGCTCGCGCGCGATGACCGCGAGCAGCGGGCCGGGACTCTCCTTATATAGCGAGAACATCGGGCTCGCCATCATCGGCGAGGTGCCGTTGGTGATCGTGGACGTGCAGCGCCTCGGGCCCGCCACCGGTGGCGCCACCACGGTGGGACAGGGCGACGTGCAGTTTGCGCGCTGGGGAACGGCGGGCGGCTATCCGGTGATCGTGCTGGCGCCGTCGTCGGTGACGGAGTGCTACGCCATCACGCGGCGCGCGTTCGACCTGGCGGAGCGTTTTCGCTGCCCGGTGATCGTTCTCACCGACAAGGAACTCAACATGACCACCACCACGGTGGACGTGACCCGCTACGAAGCGCCGCCGGTGCGCGCGCGCACGGTGCTGCCCGCGGGCGAGGCGCCGTATCGCTACTCGCCCGCGGACCAGGTGCCGCCGATCGCGCAGTATGGCACCGGGGGGATGGTGCGCTTCACCGGCTCCACCCACGACGAGCGCGCGTTTATTACGAAGGCGCCCGACAAAGTGGACGCGATGAACGAGCACCTGCGCGCCAAGATCGAGGATCACACCGACGAAATCGAACTCGTGACCGCCGACCTCGAGCCCGGTGCCACCACACTGTTCGTGAGTTTCGGCATCACCGCGGGGTCCATGCGCCGGGCGGTGTGTGACATTCGGGAGGCGGGGAACAAGGTGTCTTCGCTCACAATCCACAGCCTGTGGCCGGTGCCGGAGCGCGCCATCCGCGCGGCACTCGCCGGAGTCGATCGCGTGGTGGTGGCGGAGTTGAACCATGGCCTGTACCGCCGCGAGATCGAACGGGTGGCAGCGGGCGTCACGGTGGAAGGAATCAACCGGCGCGACGGCGAGTTGATCACGCCCGAGCAGTTCGTGGAAATGCTGACCACGGGGAGCGCGTCATGAGCGAGCCCACCACCATCACCACGCTGGCCAGGTTCCGCAACGAGACACCGTACCCGTTCTGCCCGGGCTGCGGGCACACGCACATCCTCAACCACCTGAGCGGGGCGTTCTCGAAGCTGCAGGTGGATCCGAGCAAGGTCGTCATCGTGAGCGACATCGGCTGTTCGGGACTCTCCGACGAGTACTTCGACACCAGCGCGTTCCACGGCCTGCACGGGCGCAGCATCACCTACGCCACCGGCATCAAGCTGGCGCGGCCGGATCTCACCGTGATCGTGATCATGGGGGACGGAGGCACCGGCATTGGCGGCGCACACCTGCTCAGTGCCGCACGCCGCAACATCGGCATCACCGTGCTGGTGTTCAATAACTTCAACTTCGGCATGACGGGCGGGCAGCACTCCGGCACCACGCCGCCGGGCGCGAACACCGCGACCACCGAGGGCGGCAACCTGGAGCGGCCGCTGGACGTTTGCGCGACGGTGGGGGCGAATGGCGCGGGCTACGTGTGGCGCGGCACCAACTTCGACAAGGACCTGCCGGACCGCATCGCCGAGGCCGTCAACGCAAACTGCTTTGCGCTGCTCGACATCTGGGAGCTGTGCACGGCGTACTACGTGCCGCGCAACAAGGCGTCCAAGAAGACGCTCACCGAGATCCTCGACAACCTGCACCTCAAGGCGGGGCTGCTGTATCGCACGGAGTACCCCGAGTACGCCGCCGCGTACCGCGAGGCGTCGGCGCCGATGCAGGGAAAGCCGCTGCCCAGGCCCCGCCCCATCGAACCAAGGTTCTCCGCGCCGCTCGATCGTCCCTTCCGCATCGTGGTGGCGGGTTCCGCCGGCGGCAAGGTGCTCTCTTCGGCAAAGCTCGTGGGCACGGCGGCGATTCTGTCGGGCCTGTGGGCGGCGCAACGCGACGACTATCCCATCACCATCATGACCGGGCACAGCATCGCCGAACTGGTGCTGAGCCCCCGGGAGATCGAGTACTCCGGCATCCTGAAACCCGACGCGATGATCCTGCTGAGCCACGATGGCGCCAGCAAGGTGGGCCGCAAGCTCGCGGCGATGACGCCGGAGAACCTGGTGTTTGCGGTGCCGTCGGTGGCCGCCGACCTGAAGACGCGCGCAACGGTGCACGTCATCGATCCCGCGCAGGCACCGGTCAAGCTGGCCGCAACGCGGGTTTCGCTGTACTGCGTGGCGCGCGCGTTCAAGCAACTCGGTATCCTTCCCATGGAATCGCTCGAGGCCGCGGTGACGCTCAAGCCCTCCAGCCGCAATGACGAGATGCTGGAGACGATTCGTCTGGCGTCTGTATAGCAGGTTTCTCGCGATGACACAGATCCCCCTTTCGGAACTGCAGACCTTGGCGGTTGGCCTGGTGGCGGCGGTGCTCGGCACCGCGCTCACGCACCGGCTGCGTGTCCTCAAACGCCTCGACATCCCCTCGCCGGTGGTGGGTGGCATCTTCGTTGCGGTTGTTGTGACGCTCATTCGCGCATGGGCCGGCGTGGAGTTCACGTTCGGAACCCAGCTCTCCGAGTTCTTCCTCCTCATGTTCTTCACCACGGTGGGCCTGTCGGCCAAGCTCTCCTCGCTGAAGTCCGGCGGCAAACCGCTCGCGCTTTTGTGCGGCATCACCGTGCTGTTAATCGTAGCGCAGAACGTGGTTGGCGTTCTGATCGCACTCATGTTCGGCGCGCATCCGTATCACGGGTTGCTGGTGGGGAGCGTCTCCCTGGTGGGCGGGCCCGGTACTGCGGCCGCGTGGGGAAAGGAAGCGCAGGCCATCGGGCTGGAGCACGCGCCCGAGGTGGCGATGGCGGGCGCGACACTCGCGGTGGTGGCCGGCGCGCTGGTAGCGGGACCGGCGACGGGCTGGCTGGTCCGGCGAAAGGGACTGACAGGACCGTCCGGTCCGTCCGCGGCGCCGTGGGTGGATCCGGGCGCATCCGCCGATGAAAAGAGCGCCGCGGGTCCGAGCATCGAGCAGGTCATGCGGACCCTGCTCCTGCTGATCGGCATCATTCTTCTCGGCGAGTCCCTGAACATGCGCGCCCGCGCAGCGGGATTCATGCTCCCGGGCTTCCTCACCGCGATGCTGTGCGGGGTCCTGGTCACGAACTTCGCAGACGTGTTCCGAATGAAGCTCGCAATGGGCCCGGTTGAGCGCAACGGCCAGATCGCGCTGCAGGCGTTCCTCGCCATGTATCTCATGAGCCTCCGCCTCTGGACCCTCGGCGGCATCATCGTGCCGCTGGCGTTGAACATCATCGTGCAGATCGTGTTGATCCTGCTGATCGGCTACCGGTTGCTCTTCCGGGCGCTCGGGCGGGATTACGACGCGGCACTGGCGGTGGGCGGTTTTGTCGGGTTCGGGTTGAGTTCGATGGCGGTGGGGATGGCGACGATGGACAGTGTCGCGCGCCGCTATGGACCGTCGGCCAGGGCGTTTCTGTTGATCACCCTGGCCGGGTCGTTTTTCGTGGACCTGGCCAACGCGTTCGTCGTGCAGGCGTTTCTCCTGTTGCCGATCTTCCGCTGACCCGCGTACCCACCATGGAAACATACCGAATTCTTGTCGTGTTGCATCTGCTGGGCGCAACCATCTGGGTGGGTGGCCACCTGGTGCTGGCGCTGACAGTTCTGCCACGCGCCATGCGCGCCAACGATCCTGCCATTGTTCGCGACTTCGAATCCGGCTATGAGCGACTGGGCATTCCGGCCCTGCTTCTGCAGATTGTCACAGGCATCTGGCTGGCGCAGCGCTGGATTCCGAATGCGGCGGGGTGGTTCTTGCCGGCGACGCCACAGGCGTGGCTCATTGTGGCCAAGCTTGCGCTCCTGGCTGCCACCGCTGTGCTGGGTGCTCACGCGCGGCTGCGCATCATCCCAAAGCTCGACGCGGCCCGGTTGCCGGCGTTGCGCGCGCACATTGTGGCCATTACCATCGTGGCGGTGCTCTTTCTCGTGCTCGGTGTGGGTGTGCGCACCGGCGGTCTGCTGTAGAATGGTGCGACCGCACTTCAGGAGGAAATCGTCCATGTTCCACAGATCGTTTCGTGTCGGGTTGGCTGCCGTTCTGGTTCTCGTCTGTGCCGGGGCTGTTTCGCGGGGTTGGTCCGCGGAGCCCAGGGCGAAGGACAACAAGGCCCGCGCCGTCACGACTGATGACTTCAAGGGCCTCGCGTGGCGCAGCGTCGGTCCGGCCAACATGAGCGGGCGCGTGGGCGCGCTCGCGCTGGCACCCGGCAACAGCAAGACCTTCTACGTGGGCTACGGCACCGGCGGCGTGTGGAAGACCGACAACATGGGTGTCACCTTCTCCCCCGTGTTCGATAAGACCGGTCAGCACTCCATTGGTGCACTCGCGGTGGCGGATGCGCCGCCGAGCTGGCCGGGCTGGGAAAAGGAAGGCACGCTGGTGCCGGCCGCGGAGCGCGCGGAGAAGGGCAAGGCGAAGATCGTGTGGGTGGGCACGGGCGAGGCCAACGGGCGCAACAGTTCGTCGTGGGGCGGCGGCGTGTACCGTTCCACCGACGCCGGGGCGACGTTCGAGTTCGTGGGATTGAAGGAGAGCCACGACATCCCGCGCCTGGCGGTGGACCCGCGCAACCCGGACGTGGTGTACGTGGCGGCGCTGGGGCACCTGTGGGGTCCCAACCCCGAGCGCGGCGTCTACAAGACCGGCGATGGCGGCAAGACGTGGAAGCAGGTGCTGAAGATCGACGCCAACACCGGCGCGTGCGACGTCGTCATCGACCCCGCGCAGCCAGACCGCGTATACGCGGCCATGTATGCGCGCCGCCGCACGCCGTGGAGCTTCACCGGCAACAGCGAGCAGGGCGGCATCTTCCGCTCTGACGACGGCGGCGCCAACTGGAAGAAGCTCACCAGCGGCCTGCCGGCGCGGGTGGGGCGCATTGGGCTGGCGGTGTTTGACGGCGACGCGCGCACCGTCTACGCCACCGTGGAGAGCGACCTGGGTGGCACCGGCCGCGACGAGTTCGACGACCGCTCACCCAGCGGCGGCGTGTTCAGAAGCGACGACCACGGCGACACCTGGACGCGTATGACCGACGTCAACCCGCGCCCGTTCTATTTTTCGCGCATCGCGGTGGACCCGAAGAACGACCAGCGCGTGTACGTGGGCGGCTGGGACCTGCTGGTGTCCGACGACGGCGGGAAGAACTTCCGCCGCTCCAGCCAGTTCGTGCACGTGGACTTCCACGCGCTCGCCATCGACCCCGACGATCCCGCGCGTGTCTTCGTGGGTACCGACGGCGGCGCGTACGTCTCCAACGACGGTGCAGAAACCTGGTTCCTGTTCAACAACGTGGCCGTGGGGCAGTTTTACCGCGTGTCGGTGGACATGAGCGACCCGTACCGCATCGGCGGCGGCCTGCAGGACAACGGTTCTTGGGTTGGGCCGTCGGAGACGTTCCATGTCACCGAGGACGATGCCAAAGACGGCATCCTCAACAGCGACTGGCGCATGGTGCACGGCTGGGATGGTTTCGGCGTTGCCTTCGACCCCGAGGATCCCAACGTGGTCTACGCCACCGGCCAGGGCGGGTTTCTCACCCGTGTGCGTCTGGACAACGCGCTCATGAAGCGGTTGCGTCCCTCATCGCGCGAGGGCCAGGAGCGGTTGCGTTTCAACTGGGACGCGCCGTTCTTCGTGTCGAAGTACGACCCATCGGTGCTGTACCACGCCGGTCACCGCGTGTTCCGTCTCACCGAACGCGGCGACAAGTGGTTCCCGATCAGCGAAGACCTCACCCGCCGTGACATCGACAAGATCATGACCAGCGGCTCGGACGCGGAGACGCACGGCACCGTGGTGGCACTGGCGGAATCACCGCTGAAACAGGGGCTGCTGTGGACCGGCACCGACGACGGGCTCATCCACGTTACCGAGAACGACGGCGGCGCCTGGAGTGACGTCACGCCGAAAGCGGTGGGTGGACTGTACGTGTCCTACATCACGCCGTCGTCACACGACGAGAGGACGGCGTATGCGGCCATCGACGGCCACCGCAGCGACGTCATGAAACCGCTCGTGCTCATGACCGACAACCTGGGCAAAGGCTGGACGGATATCACCGGCGACCTTCCCAGAGACGAGCCCGTGCAGGTGGTCATCGAGGATCCCACCAGCAAGAACGTGCTCTACTGCGGCACGCAGTTCTTTGCCTACGCCACCTTCGACCGCGGCAAGCACTGGCTGAAGCTGAACGGCGAGTCGCTGCCGCCGGCACCCGTGCACGACATGGTCATCCACCCGCGCGAACGCGACCTCATTGTGGGCACGCACGGCCGCAGCATCTACGTCATGGACGACGTGTCCATGTTTGCGCAGATGACGCCCGAGACGTGCGCGAAGCCGCTGGCCCTGTTCGAGATGATGCCCGCGCGGCCGCGTTTGTACGCCGGCGAGCACTACGGGCTTGGCAACGGCGTCTTCCGCGCCAAGAACCCGCCCATGGGCGCGTATATCAACTACTGGGTGCGCGACCTGGGCGGCGATCCGGTGAAGGTGACCATCACCGATGCCCACGACGTGGTGGTGCGCGAGCTGACGGGCTCGTCGCGCGCGGGTGTGAACCGCGTGGTGTGGGACCTGAGGCCGGACGAGAAGCTGCGCATCGCAACGAGTCCCAACGACGTGCCGGGCCCGGAACAGTTCGTGCCGGCCGGAACGTACAAGGTATCCATCAGAATGGGCGATTCGAAGGACGAAAAGACAGTCGAAGTGCGCGCGTTCGAGTAGCGCACAGGGAGCCGTTGATGCTGAGCAGTCTCCTGGGGCTCGTCTTTTTTGTTTTCCCCGGACCGCAGTTTACACTGCACTCGGTTCCGTTTGCCGGCTCTGACGTGCTTGCGCTTGAACTGTCCGTGCCCAACGCCTGGGGCGTGATCGCGTTGCCGCCCGACGATCCGTACTCGCACCGTGACATCCAGATCGCCATCAACAACGCTGGCGAGGACTCGCTCTGGGTGGGCGCGTTGCTAGAGGATATCGGAGGCGGCATGACGCGCTGGAAGGATGGCGGCCCGGATGTCTTTGCGGCCGCACTGAAGCCGGGGACGGTGTATCTCGAAGTGTCGGTCTTCTCCGGGGGCCCGCCCCCGACGTACATTCCCTACGCCTGGACGCACGACGAGCAGGCCGCCACGCGCATCCGCCGTGCCGCGAAGCACCACAAACCGGCCTGGGAAACGGATGATATTGTTGGATACCGCGTGGAATTCTTCCACTGGGGTTACCCATGGGCGGCTGTTCTGTGTGGCCGAAAGCCATTTCCGAAACATGACCTCGAGCGCGCGTTCAATGTCCTCGCGTCAATTCGCCTGCCAGACGTTCCTGTGCTTGATCCCCGGCAGGCGGTGGAACTCGCCCTGCCGTTTGTCCCGGACGACATCCGTGATGACGCGGCGCAGTCGATCGAGAACTGCGGGTGCTGCAGCAGATACCAGATAAGCACGGTTCCCGCCGATTCCGGCTTTCGAGTAGTTGTTGATATCATCGATGCGCCGCGGGCGGGAAAGGTCGTCAAGTCCGCAGTCCTTGACGTTGAACGGGATGGAAGCGTTACGCGCGTCGCTGAGGATTCTCGCTGAATAGCGTGTGTCGTAAATCTGAGCGCTTGTGAAAGAAGTGTGTACTCCCACTGTGGGAGTGAATGTAAAGACGCAGTAGTCAGCAAGGAGACCGCCGCCATGGAAATGCCAAAACCCACCGATGCGCACCGCAAACTCACCCGCCTGGCGGGAACGTGGCAGGGGACCGAGACCATGCATCCCTCGCAGTGGGACCCGAAGGGCGGTGAAGCCATCGGCCGCTCCACCGGGCGCGTCATCCTGGATGGTTTTGCAATCGTCATCGATTACGAACAGGAGCGAGGCGGTGCCATCACCTTCAGCGGGCACGGCGTTGTGACCTACGACGCCGCCGACAACTGCTACGTGATGCACTGGTTCGATTCCATGGGCTCGCCGCCCGAGGTGTTCCGGGGGACCTTTCATGAGAACGTACTTACCCTCGCACACGGCGGGCCGTTCATGCACGTGCGCCTCACCTACGACCTCTCGGGTGAGAAGCGCATGAAGAACCGGATGGAGATGTCGATGAACGGCGAAGACTGGAAGGCGCTGTTCGACGGTGACTACCAGAAGAAGTAGCAAATGAAAAGGCGGGCCGGTTGCCCGGCCCGCCGTTCACTACTAGTTGACGCGGCGCGAACGAACGCCGAAGTCGACGTTGTCGCCCACCCACTCGAAGAAGTGGGGCTGTTCCTCGAAGGGAACATCGGCCAGCATGATCTTGGGATCCTTCCAGGAACGCATGACCTCCGCGTCCTGCGTCCACACCTTCACCCGCTTGCGGGCCACCTCGGTCTGCCAGCTCTTGCCGACCACCGCATTGGTGTAGAGCAGGCGTACGGTAACGCTGCGCGCCAGCCGCTCCAGCGGCGTCAGTACCACCGAGTCGTAGGAGGTCTTGCCCCCGCGCGCCACGTCCGGCACACCGTCGCTCACCATGACGACGGTGATGGGGCGCAACACCAGGTTCTTGCTGTGCACCGTGTACGCCACCTGTTCGAAAAACGCGTTGTAATCCGTGAACGGATTGGGGTTGTCCTTGGGGAACATCTCCATGAGGGTCGTATGGATCTCTTCCACCGACTTGTTCTCGAACGTCTGGATGGGGTAGAACGTCTTCGGTTCACCCGCTGTGGCGCCGCCAATCGAACTCACGAAGAGCGCGTTGGGCCGTTCCATGCCACCGACACCGTTGAGGTGCCCGTAGATGTAGTACGCCAGGAACTCCATCGAGTCGTTGAAATGCCCGCCGTTCATGAAGGAACCGCTGATGTCCACGCCGATGAACAGCGACTGTCGCGGTGTGTCCGATTCCATCCCGTCCGCCACATCGCACCCGGTGAGGGGGACGACCGCGGCCAGCAGAACCAGCATGCCCGCTGCCATGTACCGCTTCATGGGTATCCTCCTGTTCAATGCCGAGTATGCGAACGCGCCCATCATTCGCTCACCGTCATGGGCTCGCGGTCCAGTTCCGGCTCGTAGCGACGGCGCTCGTCACTGGAGGCCTGCGACTGCGCCGGCGCGTGGAACCCGGAGCGCTTCTTGAAGTCGCGAATGAGCTTCTCCGAGTAGCGGATGGCGGCCAGGTTCTCGAACGGCAGCGAGAACAGGTGCTTGCTCAGCAGGCACAGCGTGCAGAAGTTGATGCTCGCGGCCACCACCTGCAGCGGCGGCAGCATGAATGCGGACAGCAGCGACTCGCCACGCTGGCGCAGCCAGGAGGATTCCTTCTGGGTCCACGCCCAGTAGGCTTCGCTCATCTCGAACAGGCGCGAGGGCTGCGCGGCGATAATCTCGCCGGTGCTCACACCGCGGCCCTGGATGACGGCCATGATAGTGGGCGTGCCGTGGGCCGCAAACAGGAACCACGACAGACTGCGAATGCCGAACCACGCGAAGCAGGCGATGCCGATCGTGCCCAGGATGCCGAGCTCGAAATCGGTCGAGTACTGCGCGAACCAGGGCACCAGCGAATCGACGAACTCGCGGTACAGGAACATGACCTCGACAAAGATCACCACGCACTCGATCACCATGATTCCCGCAATCTGCTGGATGCTCTTGCTCTTGATGGAGTCGACGAAGGTCGACAGCACGGCGTAGCTTCCCAGCACCACGAAGAACAGGAACAGGAAGAGCGGAATACGCACGAAATTCTCGGCCAGCGTCTGGCCGGTGATGTTCGAGAAGGTGTCGATGACCACCGGCGACATCACATAGGTAAAGATGGTGGTTTCGATGGCACACCAGATCAGCGTGAGCGAAACCGCAATCCACGGCACGGGCGAGCGCACCACGTTGCCGGCCAGGTGGCGCAGCACCGCAAAGGGCAGCATGACGATGTCATGCACCAGCGCCCACACCGCCAGGATGGCCACGCGCGCCACCACGAACACGGCCATTATGGCCTCCACCGCCAAGCGGAACAGGCCGCCCCAGAACGACAGCACCGACTTGCCGAGGTCCCACCAGGTCACGAACCATGCGGTGAGAAACTCCTGTCGTGCGCTGCGAATGGGAATGGAAACAATGGAGACGACGCTCGCCCAGCAGGCGAGTACGATGGCACAGACCGGCAGCAGCAGAAAGAGCCGCTTGGCAATCATGAGCCACGTCGCGTCACCCGCGCCCCAGGCGAAGGCGATCAGGCCACTTTGAAACAGCATTGGGAACGCCATGGCGCTCACAATGGTGCGAAGCGTTGGTTCATTGAAATTCATCGCGCTATCCCCCTGTCGGGCAAGGACACTCGTCGCGCTGAGGGCACACATGCACGCGCCGGCGGAGCACAGTCCACCGGCGTCAGCGTCGAGACGATTTTTCGGTAACCGGCGGCGTTGCCGCATGGTCCGTGCCGATCGCCGGCAGTTGCGGTTCAGCACGGTTCACTGTGGTGAGGGGTTACAGACGGGGCCGGATGGTCGTGGCTGCGATTGGCCACGCTCCGAAGTCCATGTGAGGATGCAGACGTGCGAACGTGTCAGTTTGCACGACCCGACGGGAACATCAGTCGGGGGCCCGACATCAATGGTGTTGTCCCCACGTTGTCCCCAATGTTTCCACCGGTTTCCCGTGCTCGCCCCTTCCTCGCCACCCCCGCCTGCGCTACAATCCCGGCCAGGAGGAAAACCATTGGCTGACATTCGCACCGCACCCCCCGCGCCACCCGGACGCGTTCCGCCCCAGTCGCTCGAAGCCGAGATGGCCGTGCTGGGCGCCGTCCTCCTGGACAACAACGCCTTCTCCATCGCGACCGAGTCCATCTCGGCCACCGCGTTCTACAAGAAGGCGCACCACGACATCTTTTCCGGCATGGAAACCCTGCACGCGCGCGGCGAGGCCATCGACATCGTCACCCTGGCCGAGGAGATGAAGCAGCAGGGAACCTTTCAGACCGCCGGTGGCGCCGCGTACCTCACGCAAATAATGGACAACGTGCACACCGCGGCCAACGTGGAGTACTACGCCAACATCGTGCTCGAGAAGTACGTGTTGCGCCGCCTGATTACCATTTGCAACGACGTCACCACGCAGTGCTTCCAGGGAGAGCGCGACGCGGCCGAGGTACTCGACGATGCGGAGAAGCACATCTTCGAGATCGCGCAGCAGGGCATGTTCAAGGGCTTCGAGCCCATCGGCAAGGTGCTGAAGGACCACTTCAAGAACATCGAAGAGATGTACCAGAGCGGTTCGCACATCTCCGGCGTGCCGTCGCCGTTCGAAGACCTCGACTCGCTCACCTCCGGCTTCCAGAAGTCGGACCTGGTCATCGTGGCCGGCCGCCCCGGCATGGGTAAGACGTCGTTCGCGCTCAATCTGTGCGAACACCTGGCCATCAAGGAAAAGACGCCGGTGGGCATCTTCAGCCTGGAAATGTCCTCCGAACAATTGGTGACGCGCCTGTTGTGCAGCGAGGCGCGCATCGATTCCAACAAGCTGCGCCGCGGTTACCTCAAGTCCAACGAGTACGCGGAACTCGCCATCGTGGCGGGATACCTCTCGGAAGCGCCCATCTATATTGACGACTCGCCGGGTCTCTCCACGGTGGAGCTGCGCGCCAAGGCGCGGCGGCTGAAGGCCGAGGCCAACGTGGGTATGCTGCTGGTGGACTACCTGCAGCTGGTGAGCGTGCGCGAGCGGGTGGAGAACCGGCAGCAGCAGATCTCGCTGATCTCTCGTTCCATGAAGGCACTGGCCAAGGAACTGGACATTCCCATTATCGCGCTCTCGCAGCTGTCGCGAGCGGTGGAGTCGCGCGGCGGCGACAAGCGCCCGATGCTGTCGGATCTTCGTGAAAGCGGAAGTATCGAGCAGGACGCCGACGTCGTGCTGTTCCTGTATCGTCCCGAGGTCTACGAGGGACCCGAGACCGAGAACCGCGGCAAGGCCGAACTCATCATCGGCAAGCAGCGCAACGGTCCCACCGGAACCGTGAACCTCACCTTCATCGATTCCTGTACCCGCTTCGAGCCCGCGGCGTACGGGGAGTAGGAGAGCATGGCGACGGCCGGCGCGCGCAGCAGCACCGCGGAAAACGCGTTTCGCGCCGTCGGCGTGAATATCCTTGCCTTCCTGCAGGACGTCGGCGGCGTGTCCATCATGCTCGGCGCCGTCTTCGCCAACCTCAAGGAACTCCCGCGCACGTGGCGCCAGACCCTGCTGCAGATGGAGCAGATCGGCATCGGCTCCATCCCCCTGGTCATCGTGACGAGCGTCTTCGTGGGTGCGGTGGCCGCCGTGCAGGCCGCCTATCAGTTCCAGGACTACGTGCCGATGATCTTCCTTGGAACCGTGGTGGGGAAATCCGTCATCCTCGAGCTTGGTCCCGTTCTCACCGCGCTGGTGGTGGGCGGGCGCGTGAGCGCGTCCATCGCCGCCGAACTCGGCACGATGAAGGTCACCGAGCAGATCGACGCCATGGAGATGCTGGCCATCGATCCCATGCGCTACCTGGTCATGCCACGGGTGGTGGCGAGCGTAGTCATGCTGCCCGTGCTCACCATCATTTCGGACCTGCTCGCCATCCTGGGCGGCATGCTGGTGGCCAACGCCTCCATCGGGGTGGACACCGCCACCTTCACCCAGGGGCTGCGCATGTTCTTCTACGTGGACGATGTGATCAGCGGCATCCTCAAGGCGGCCGCCTTCGGCCTGATAATAGGACTTCTGGGCTGCTACAACGGCTTCCGCACCTACGGCGGCGCGCAGGGGGTGGGCCGCTCCACCATGCAGGCGGTGGTCACCAGCTGCATCTGCATCCTGATAACCAACTACTTCCTCGCCTCGGTGCTCTTCCGCGTGATCTTCTACAAGGGCGTGTGATCTACTTCATCCGCTCGAACCTCGCGGAATCAGGTCTTGCCGTATTGAGCCAGATGGCGCGTATCCTGCCCTTGCCGTCCACGTCGAAACGGCCGGGGTAGCCACCTGCGTCAAAGCAGTCAACACCCGTGAGTGCAATGGGAAGAGGGAGCACGCCGATGCGCGCGTTGAGCGAATCCCCCTCCAGCGTCACCACCAGGGTTCCCCAATCGTCGTTGTAGAACTTCCCGGCGTAGTCGCCCGGTGCAAGGCTCAAGGAGCCGCGCGCGGCCGGTGATTCCTGGGTGCGTGCCTTGCGCTCGGCGATCTTCAGCAATTGCGGCAGCGCATCCGCGCCGGATCGATAGAGCACCGCGTCGTAGGCCTCCGCCGCCACCAGTTCCGCGAGAAACACCGAAATACCCGATCCGTTGGCGAGCACGGCGACCGCGAGGTCGCGGCCGGGCATGAAGGAAAGAAACGCGCCGCACCCCGGGAAATTGCCGTTGTGGCAGTACAGCGTGTCCGCGTTCATGGTCCGGATGTCCCAGCCGGCACCCCACGCCAGACGCTGCTCGGCCCTGACCAGCGGGTGTGGTTCGGCCGCATCCAGCGCCAACAGTTCCCGGGTGGTGCCAATTGCCGCGGCGGGGAACACGCGCTTCCCGTCCAGCATGCCGTTGCCCAGCAGCATGCGCAGCCAGCGGGCGAGGTCGGCGCTGGTGGTGATGATGCCGCCGGCCGCGTGCATGGTGGCATCGGCCTTGAGCGGCTCCGCGGTGACGTAGTGACCGGCGTCGTACTCGTACGGCCGCGCGATGTTGTCGCCGGCCCAGAATTCCGACGCGGAGCACGTGGTCCGGGTCATGCCCACGGGGAGAAAGACGCGCTCGGTGATGACTTCCTTCCAGGATTGACCCGTGACTGCCTCGATCACCCGGCCGACGAGCGTGTAGTGGAGGTTGGAGTAGGTGAAGCGGCGCCTGGGCTCGGTGTTGCCGAGCAGGCGGTAGTAGCGGTCCTCGGTCATCTCGCCCGTGTAAGCGTCGCCCAGCGTAATGGTGCTGTTGACGATGCCCGGCCGGTGACACAACAGGTCACGCACCGTCACCGAGTCCGCGTAGCCCGCGTCCGCCAGGGTGAAGCGGGGCAGGTAGCGCCGCACCGGCGCGTCGAGGTCGAGCGTTCCCTCCGTGGCCAGCAACGCCGCCACGCACGCCACGAACGGCTTGGTGCAGGACGCGATGTAGATGCGCGTGTCGGGGGTGAGGTTGAGTCCGTTCTCGACGTCGCGCAAGCCCAGCAGGTCGTTGCGCACGGTCCCGGCGTGGTTCACCACGATGACGCTCATGCCCGGCACGTGCAGATCGACCATGGCCTGCGACCAGCGGGCCGACAGCGAATCGGCGGCCGTTGCGGCTGCCAACGGCGGGCGGGGGGACACGCATGGTGCCGCGGCCAGCGCGAGAATCCCGAGCACGCGGGCGATGATGGCGACGTTGGGCAGATTTCGGCGGCTCATTGGCATCCTCTCGAGGGTATTCCCTGTCGGCCGTGGCTCCCATCGGATCCCCGGCAGGGGTGATTTCGTCCGTCCGGCAAGTCTCAGGGGCTTGGACCGGCAAAGCCGCGCGGGCGTTTCAGGAAAGTGTGCTAGAATCGGCCGCCTGCCATGATTTCAATCGAGTGTCGCGATGTTTGGAAGAGCTTCGGCCACAAGCGTGTCCTGCGCGGGGTCGATCTCACCATTGCTCCCGGCGAAACCCTGGTCATCATGGGCCAGAGCGGCAGTGGCAAGAGCGTCCTCCTGAAGCATTTCGTGGGGCTGCTGGCGCCGGACCGGGGCACCATACTGGTGGACGGCCAGGACGTGGTCCGACTGCCCCGAAAGAAGCTGTTCGAGCTTCGCATGCGCTTTGGTATGGTGTTCCAGGGCGCGGCGTTGTTCGACTCGGACACGGTTCTCAGGAACGTCGGGCTGGCGCTGCGCGAACACACGGATATGACCGGCGCCGAGATTCGCGCCATCGTGAACGAGAAGCTTCGCATGGTGGGCCTGGAGGGTGTGGGTGACAAGTACCCGGCGGAGTTGTCAGGCGGCATGAAGAAGCGCGTGGGTTTTGCGCGGGCCATCGCCATGAATCCGGAATGCGTGCTGTATGACGAACCCACCACCGGCCTCGATCCCATCATGGCGGACGTGATCAACACGCTCATCAACAAGCTTGCGGACGAACTCAAGATCACCTCGGTGGTGGTGACGCACGACCTCGCCAGCGCCTACAAAGTGGCGGACCGCATTGCCATGCTGCACGAGGGCAAGATCATCTTTCACGGCACGCCGCACGAAATACGACACACCGACAACCCGGCGGTGCGCCAGTTCATCGAAGGCCGCGCGCACGGACCCATCATCGTGGGGAGCAGCGAGTGACGAGCCGCGGTCTGGAAGTGCGCGTGGGCGCGGTGGTGGTGGTCGCCACGGTGATTGCCATCATTGGAACCATGTGGTTCCAGAAGTTCCAGCTCATGGAGAAGCGCTATTCGTTCTACGTCGTGTTCAACGAAGTGGGCGGACTGGTGACGGGTGACGCCATCTTCATCAACGGTGTGGATCGCGGCCGCGTGAGCGCAATTCAGCTTGAACCGGACCGGGTGATGGTGGAGATGGCGGTGCGCGAGGGGGTTCTCATTCCGCGCGATTCGCAGGTCTCCCTCAAGGCGGTTGGCATCATGGGCGAACGCCTGGTGGCCATCCGTCAGGGCGTCTCCACCACCTACGTCGAGCCGGGCGACACGCTGAACGGCGAGTTCTTGATGGGCCTCAGCGAGGTGATGGGCTCGGCCGGGTCGATCCTCGGTGACGTGGAGATCACGGTGCGCGAGCTGCGCGAGGTTACGCAGACATTGAGCGGTGACGGCCGGCTCCAGGAGGGCGTGGGCGACTTCGCCGCCACCGGGAAGAACCTGCGCCAGATGACGGAGAAGAACCGCAAGCGTCTGGATAACGCGGTCATGCGCTTTGAGCGCTCCGCCACCATGCTGGACAGCCTGGTGTCCGGCCACTTTGCAGAAATCGATTCGTCGCTCGCATCCATCGCGCGCGCGGGCGGCAGCGCCGAGATCGCGGCCGACAACCTGGCCGACATGTCGAAGGACCTCAAGGAGATCGCCGCGAGGCTGCGCGCGGGCGAAGGGACCGCGGGGCGGCTGCTCAACGACGACGAGCTGATCAACCGGTTGGAGTCGACGGTGGCGGAGATGGATTCGCTCATGGAAGATATCCGCAGGAATCCCGGCCGCTACGTCAAGTTCAGCCTGTTCTAGGGGGCGCGGATGCACGTGGTCGCGCTTATCATGGCCGGCGGCGCCGGGGAGCGCTTCGGGACGAAGACGCCCAAGCAACTCACGGTGCTGGCCGGGCGGCCCATGCTGGCGTGGTCGGCGGGCGTGTTTGCGCGCTCCACCCGGGTGAGCTGGATCGTGCTGGTGGGTCCGGCGGCGCAAGAGCGGGCGCTGCGCGCGGTGCTCACCGCGGATGCAGACGCCAAGCTGCACGCGTTCGCGGCCGGCGGCCCAACCCGGCAGCAGTCGGTGAGCAATGGACTGGCGGCGGTGCCGGACGGAACCACGCACGTGCTCATTCACGATGCCGCGCGGCCCTGCGTATCGGAGACATTGTGCGAGCGCGTCATCGACGCCCTGGCGGTGAGCGATGCGGTGGTGCCGGTGGTGCCGGCCACCGACACGCTGGTTCAGGTGCGCGACTCACGCGTGGAGATCATGGTGGATCGCGCGGCCATTGCCGGCGTGCAGACGCCGCAGGGATTCCGTCACGACCTGGTCATGAAGGCGCACCGCGAGGCGAAGGCGCGCGGCTTCGAATCGAGCGATGACGGTTCCCTGGTGCTTGCGATGGGGGCGCCGGTAGTCACGGTGCCGGGTGAGCGCAGCAATCTGAAGGTCACGTATAAGGAAGACATCGGGATTGCCGAGGCAATCCTGCAAGGGAGAAGCATTTCATGACAAGAATGGGAATCGGGTTCGACATCCACGCGGTGGCCAGTGGAAGGCCGCTCATGCTGGGGTGTGTGCACATCGAGGACGCGCCGCTCGGACTTGCCGGCCACTCCGATGCCGACGCCGTGAGTCACGCGGTGTGTGACGCGTTGCTGGGCGCCGCCGCGCTGGGCGATATCGGCGAACACTTCCCGGACAGCGACGAGCAGTGGAAGGACGCGCCGGGCAGCACGTTCCTCGCCCATGTGGCGCAAATGGTGCGCGGACTCGGTTATGAGATCGTCAACATCGACTGCACCGTTCTCGCGGACATCGTCCATCTCGGCGACCGCAAGCGCGATATGGCCGCGGAGATGGCGCGCCACCTGGGTGTGTCCGCCGGCCAGGTGAACGTCAAGGCCACCACCTTCGAGGGCAAGGGAGCCATCGGCCGCGGCGAAGCCATCGCGTGCGAGGCCATCGCCGTGCTGGAGCGGGCCGGGTCGGATCGCATGGGTGAGTGGCAGGAGTCGGTCATTTAGTTTCATCGGGAAGGAAATCATGGCCAAGATCAAGAACGTCCGCGTGCGCTTTGCGCCCAGCCCCACCGGATACCTGCACGTGGGTGGTGCGCGCACGGCAATATTCAATCACCTGTTCGCGCGCCATCACGGCGGCACCTTCATTCTGCGCATCGAGGACACCGACTCCGAGCGCAGCACGGTGGAAAGCGAGCAGGCGGTCATGGAGGACATGCGCTGGCTGGGCATCGACTGGGACGAGGGCCCGGACGTTGGCGGCCCGCACGGCCCTTATCGCCAGTCCGAGCGCCACGCCATCTACAAGGAAGTGGCGGACGAACTGCGCAAGAAGGGCGTCGCGTACTCGTGCTTCTGTACTGAGGAGGAACTCGAGCTCAAGCGGGAGGAAGCCATCGCCGAGAGCCGCGCGCCGCAGTACGACGGCACCTGCCGTGACCTCGCGCCGCAGGAGATCGAGAAGAAGCGCGCGGCCGGACTCCCGGAGGCGGTTCGCTTTCGCGTGGGTGACGGCGTGGTGCGCTTCCACGACGAGGTGCGCGGCGACATGGAGCTGTCGCACGAAATGGTGGGCGACTGGGTGATCCTGCGTTCCAATGGACTGCCCACGTACAACTTCGCCGCCGCGGTGGACGACCTGCGCATGGAGATCTCGCACGTGATTCGCGGCGAGGAACACCTGCCCAACACGCTGCGTCAAATCATGATTTACGATGCAATGGGTGCAAAGCATCCCGCCTTCGTGCACGTCCCGCTCATCCTGGCCGAGGACCGTTCCAAGCTCTCCAAGCGCCACGGCGCCAGTTCGGTGGGCGACCTGCGCGACAGCGGCTACCTGCCCGACGCCGCGTTCAACTACCTGCTGCTGCTGGGATGGTCGCACCCGGCGGCCAGGGAAATCATGTCGCGCGAGGAAATGGTGAAGTCGTTCGCCATCGAACGCGTGGGAAAAGCGGCGGCCATCTTCGACCGGCAGAAACTGCAGTGGATGAACGGGCAGTACATCCGCAAGCTCCCGCTGGACACGCTGGTGACGCTGGTTGACCGCTACTGGCCCGACGACCTGCGCGAACGCTACGACGACGCCACCCGGCGCGAGATCGTGGCCATCCTGCAGGACAGCCTGGAGACCCTGGCCGATCTGCCCCACCGCGCGCGCATCTTCGAAGCGGCGGTGGAGCTGGACCAGGAGACGCGCGAGCTGGTGGCGACGCAGAACGCGCAGCGCGTGCTCGCGGGCATGACGCAACGCCTGCGGGACTTCTCCGGTGACTTCACGCCCGAAGCGTTCAAGGAGATGATCCTCGCGACGGGCGGGGATACGGGACTCAAGGGCAAGGAACTCTACTTTCCCATTCGCGGTGCGATGACGGGGTCGGTGCACGGCCCGGATCTCACCCGCGTGGCGGCGGTGAAGGGCAGAGACACGGTGTTGCGCTCGCTGGAGGAGGCAAAGCAATGAAGTCAGTGATCGGAATCGCGGCACTCGCACTGGCGGTGGCAACGGCCGCTGTTGCTCATGACACCTGGATCAACACCAGGGATGTTTCGCGCTCCACGGTGACATTCGAGATATCGAGCGGGATGGACTTCCCCGAACTCGACGCCGCTCCGTCGGTGGATCGAATCCGGGCATCGGGCTGGCGCCTCGGCAGCAAGAGCGGACGCTTCGATAACTTCGGCGAAAAAATGTCGTCGCTCGAGATGTCGGTGGACTTCGAGGGGCAGGGCACCGCGGTGGCGTGGGTGGCCTTCAAGCCCAAGGAAATCGACCTGGAGCCGGACGAGGTCGACGAGTACCTGGACGAGATCGGTGCGCCGGAACGGTTGCGGCGGACGTGGGAGTCCATGGGGGCAGACGCCACGTGGCACGAGACCTACACCAAGTACGCCAAGACCTTCGTGGCGGTTGGCGATGGCGGGGAAGACCCGTCCTGCATTCCGCCGCTGGGAACCGCGGTGGAACTGGTGCCGGTGCGCGACCCCACCACCATTGCCGAGGGCGACTCGATCGTGATTCGCGTGCTGAGAAACGGCTACGAGTCCGAGGGGCAGGCGGTGGTTGCATTGTGCGGTGACAGCGGAGAGCGCACCATCAAGTACGCCAACAGGTCGGGGCACGTGTCGTTCATGATTGACGCCGGCGGACCGTGGCTGTTCAGCGCCACCGAACTGCGGCTGCAGACCGACGGAACCTGGACCAGCGACTTCACCACCATGTCCGTCACAATCGGAGGACAATGATGCGCGCTCTGCTGGCAGCGTTGCTGCTGACGTGTATTCTCCCCGCTGTCGCCGCGGCGCAACCCGGCGAAGCACCCGCGGAGACGCGCGAAGCCATGGCGCGGCTGTCGTTTCTGGTGGGCTCGTGGGCCGGTGACGCCTGGATGCAGACCGGCCCCGGACCGCGCGCCGACATCACGCAGACCGAGGCCGTCACGGCGCACCTCGACGGGCTGGTGCTGGTGGTCGCGGGCGAGGGGCGGCTCAAGAGCAATCCGGAAACCATCGTCCACCAGGCGTTCGCCACCATCGCCTGGGACGCGAACGCGAAGCACTACCGCGTGCAGGCGGTTCGCAAGGACGGCAACTCGGTGGATGCGGTGGGAGAATTCACAGAGGATGGCACCTTCCAGTGGGGTTTCGACATGCGGGGCGGAAAAGTCCGCTACACGATCCAGCACACCGACGATGACGGCTGGCTCGAGACCGGAGAATTCTCCGCCAACGGGACCGACTGGCAACAGTTCCTCGAGATGCGGCTCACGCGCGTGAAGTAAGAAGGGCGCCGCGTTCATGCCGGATTCGCCTGGTTTTGCGCTGTTCCTGCTGACCTCCCTGGTGCTGCTGGTGGTGCCGGGCCCCGCGGTGCTCTACATCGTGGCGCGCAGCATCGACGAGGGATGGACGAGCGGTGTGGTCTCGGCGCTCGGTATCGCGCTGGGCAGCGTGGGACTCGTCGTTGCGGCCGCCTTCGGTATCTCGGCGCTGATCGAAGCGTCACCGATTGCCTTCGACATCGTCCGCTACCTGGGCGCCGCCTATCTCATCTATCTCGGTGTGCGCACGTGGCGCGCGCGCGACAGCGGCGGCATGTCGGTGGTGCGACCCACCGCCACCCACGGGCGTGCCTTCCGCGAAGGCATCGTCGTCAACTTCCTCAATCCCAAGACGGCCGTCTTCTTCATCGCGTTCCTGCCCCAGTTCGTGGACCCGGCCGGGAGTGTTCGCACCCAGTTCGTAACCCTGGGACTCATCTTCGTCGCCATGGGGGTGGTCACCGACACCGCCTATGCGCTCCTCGCCAGCGCGGCGGCCGCCCGGCTGCACGCCAGCACCCGCTTTCCGCGCGTACGCCGCATCGCGGTGGCCATCGTTTACGTTGGACTCGGCGTCCTGGCCGCCCTCGCGCACCCGGTGTAACCGGCGCCGGTTACGTGGTAAAATAGAGCAAATCCGCATCGGGCCGCCAACTCTCTGCCCGCTCGACTGTACTGCCATCGGGACTTGGTCCGCCTGGTCCTCCCGGCCACGCGAACGCCCTGGTTCCAAGGAGAGATACACCATGTCGACCCCACGCAACGCGTTTCAATTGGCACGTGACCATGCAGCCATGATCCTCCTGATCGCCGTGAGCCTGGGTCCCGCGGCCGCGCTGGCGCAGTCGCCGGGAGCGCCGCAAGCAGACCGCGCGGCGCTGCTCGACCTGTCGGGCCGCCTGGCGCAGCGCCTCCAGCAGCAGCGCCCGCAGCTCTACGACGACCTGCTCGCGTCCACAGACCCGGCGCAGGTGGCGCTGAATGAGGATCGCAACATTCGCCTCATGAAGATTTCGGCGACCGGTGTTCCGCAGTACTACACCATTCATAACATCGTCTCCGCCGCAACCATCTCCACCGACCAGATCTGGCCCGGAAGCGGATTCGCGCTGCCGCAGAGTGGCGCGGGGACGGACCCGGGTGAGCTGGCGATCTGGGATGCGGAAATGGTGTACACAGGCCACCTGGAGTTCTACCCGTCCCGCGTGACGCTGCAGGACACCGGCTTTTCGCACTATCACTCGACGCACGTTGCCGGCACCATGATCGCGGAGGGGGAGGCACCCTACGCGAAGGGAATGTCTTATGAAGCGCCGCTCGACAGCTACAACTGGGATGACGACGAGGCGGAGATGGCACTGGCCGCCGCCGCGGGGCTGCAGATATCCAATCACTCCTACGGATGGCTGCGTGGCTGGACGGTGAACCAGTATGGACAGTGGTACTGGTACGGCGACACGACGGTGAATAGCGACGAAGACTACCTGTTCGGTTTCTACGACGAGTCTTCGCAAGCGTGGGATCAGATTGCGCACGATGCGCCGCACTATCTCATCGTCAAGTCGTCGGGGAACGACCGCAACGACAACGGCCCGGGCCTGTTCGGGGAACATCGTCACTACGTCCCGGGCACGACGAACTGGGTGTTGGCGACCGACTATCACCAGGAGGACGGCTACTCGTCGGGCTACGACAACATCGACCAGAAGGGTGTTCCGAAGAACATCCTCACTGTGGGTGCGGTGGAGGGCATTCCGGGGGGCTACTCGCTTCCCGCGGACGTCGTGATCGCTGACTTTTCCTCGTGGGGTCCCACCGACGACGGTCGCATCAAGCCCGACCTCGTGGCCGACGGCATTGATGTGGTATCGACGTTTCCCGGCAACTCCGCCTACGACACGCTTTCGGGCACCTCCATGGCCACGCCTGCCGTCTCGGGCTCGCTCAACCTGATTGCGCGCCTCTTCGAAGCGCAGCATGGCAAGCAGCCGCTCTCGTCCACGCTCAAAGCGCTCGCGATCGCTGGAACCGACGAGGCCGGACCGTACGACGGCCCGGACTACGTGCACGGCTGGGGAATAATGAACACGCTGCGTTCGGCGGAGATTGCGAACGCAAGCGAGTTCGCCGACAAGGGAGTGGGAGAGACGACCCTGTCCAACTACGACGTCCATTCGTACTACTTCACCGTTCCCACGCCCGGCGACGTGCGGGTCACTATTGCCTGGACCGACCCCCCCGGCACACCGCCCTCGCCATCGCTCGACCCCGCCACGCCGATGCTGGTCAACGATCTTGACCTGCGCGTGCAGCGCGTCGGGTCCACCCAGTACCTGCCCTGGAAACTCAACCGGCTGCTCCCCGCGTTTGCGGCCACGAAGGCCGACAACACGGTGGACAACGTCGAACAGGTGGACATTGCCAACGCGCCCGCCGGCACCTACGTCGTGCGCGTCAGCCACAAGGGCACGCTGGCCGCGCCACAGCTGTACTCGCTGGTGTGGCAGGGCCTGCAGCCCACGCAGCCCGAGGCCATTGGTCTCATCACCGACGGCGCGGACATCGAGCTGCGCCCGCTCGACACGGCCATCCGGGAGTCCAGCTCGGAGGGCAACCAGGAACGCGGCGCGTTCGTCGCAATGGTTCGTGATTTCAATATCCAGTCGGTGGGGATCAAGCTCGCCCTCACCTGCCCGACGGACATCACCGCCAGCGTGTATGAGGCGGACGGAATGACTCGTGGCGCTCTGGTGACCAGTTCCACAATCAGCAACGCATACCACCCGGGCGAGGTCTTCTACTACGTGCCGCTGCCGGTTGCGCTGAATGAGTGCGAGGACTACGAGATCGTCTTTCAGTTCGGCAACGTCCGGCACTGGTGGTCCTGGCTCGATTCGCAGATCACGCTACCGTTTCAGCGCGCGGGTGTTATCAATGTGATCGGTGGTTCGAGTGCGGGCGGAACCGCGAGCGCCTCTTTGCCACACATCGATGTGGTGGGATCGGCCCCCGCCCCGGGGGCGACCGCGGACCTCACCCCGCCGGCCACGGCTTGGAGCACGTGTGGAGACTCGAGCACCAAACGCGGCGTCTACGTGAAGGCGGAGAAGACCATCTTCGTTCACTCCGTTACCTGGCGCGCGAGCTACCCCGCGTTCTCCAATGTGGAGTTGCGCGCCAACATCTACGATGCCATCGGAACCACACGGGTGAGCCTCATCGCTACCGGTGTGTCGCACCCCGGCATCCTCTCGTCTGCAATGCAGGACTTCGAGATTCCGGTGAGCACGATACTGCGCGAAGGCCGCAACTATGACATCGAACTGGTCTTCACCGCCGGGACGTGGGAATGCAAGAGTGAGGGCCTGTTCTCACTGCCCTTCACCGTGGGCGCAATCCGCACGCTGGACGGCGAGTCGAACGGCAACGCCAGCAACAGCATTATGCCGCACATCAAGGTGGCGTGGAGCGATGGGCCTGGCGGAACGGTTGTCGATCTGGAAAAACCGTCCGATCCCAGTGTGTATGCGACGTCGCAGCCGGGCTACGATCGCGGTGCGTACGTGACCGCGCAGGTGGACAAGCAACTGTTCTCGCTGGGTTGGCTGGCGGACATCCCGGAGGGTGAGACAATCGGCGCGCGCGTGTTCGAGGCGACCGGCACCACACGTGGTGCATTGATTGCCGCGGGGAGTATCACCTCGGCGAATCCCGGTGAGCGCTGGCATGACATCCCCGTGAGTGCATCGCTCCTGGCCGGCCAGGACTACGATCTTGAAATCGAGATCAACGGCGTCAACTCGTACAAGTACTGGCTTGAGTACACCGGGATGCCGTTCACCGCGGGTGGCATCCAGGTCCGCGACGGTGAAACCGGGGGAGACGCCTCCAATCTGGCGCTGGTCCACCTGCGCGTCAACACCTGTGGTTTGACACCGACGGGTGTGGGCGACGGCCCCACCATTGCACCACCGTTCGCGCTGCGAGAGCCGTACCCCAATCCGGTCTCGGGCATGGCGCGGATCGGTTACTCCCTCGACCGCGACGAAACCGTGTCGGTTGCGCTGTATGATGTGCGCGGGCGCAGGGTGGCAACCCTGCTCGACAGCGCCCGCCGGCCTGCCGGAACGTGGCAACTCGACCTGCCCACGCGGGGACTCCCGGCTGGCGTGTACTTTGTGAAGCTGTCGTCGGCCTCGCGCAGCGTATCCCGCAAGATCGTCGTTGTTCGTTAAGGCTGTCCATTGCGACGGCCCGAAAGGGCCGTCGCAGGTCCCTCTCCGGACCCCCAACATAGTTCTGGACGCCCCAACGGCCTTTGCCCATTATTGCGCCTGAAATTTGGCACCTGGTCCGCCCGTGGTGGCGGAGCGGTGCCATTGTCACTAACGGGAGCGTGTCAGAGGACGCGCGATGAGGAGAGCACAATGATCAGCAAGTACTCCACGATGCCGCGTATCGTCGTTTGTTCGGCGATCGTGGGAGCCATGGCCTTCGGCCTGTTCGGTTGCGCCAAGAAGGATGCCGACCAGGCGGACGCCACCACCGACGAGATGGTTACCGAGGAAGTCGCCGGCATGCCGGAGTCGATGCCGGCCGCCACGGGTATCTACGTGGCCGAGATCGGCGAGGGCGACGCCATGCAGCGGGTCACCGTCGTGCTAAACGACGACTACACCGCCGTCGTGACCGTCGAGTACATGAACGAGCAGCCCGCAATGACCCAGAACGGAAACTGGGCGATGGGCGAGATGGATGGCGCCGTCAACTTCATGTACGGCAGCGGTGAGAACACCATGACCATGCCCATGATGGTTGTCGAAGAGAATCTGCACATGGCCGGCGACATGGCCAGTGCGATGGGTGTCGAAGAAATCGTCCTGATGAAGCAGGTCCCCGACGCGTCCGCGGAAGAGTCCCACGAGGGCCACAACCACTAGTCCGGGTTGGCTCGTTTGGTAGTTGGGCCCGTCGGCACCCGATGATTATCCGGTGGCGGCGGGCCCGCTTTCTTTGTCAGGAGGGTCGCGATGATCGGATGGTGCAAGACGGGAGTCCGGGGGTTCGCCGGTGCGGTACTGGTGGCGATGGTTGCGTCGTGCGGTGGCGGTGGTGGGGGCGGCGGCGCCGCTCCAACGGATGGCTGGAAGCTGGTTCTCGCGTATGCGGGCGGTTCGGTGGTGGTACCGCTGGAGGTCATGAACGTCTGGCTGGTGGAGGACGAGTTCACGCCCGAACGATTCAACATCACCGGGGAGGGAGTGGCGCTGGGCGGGAGTTTCCCTGCCGGGCTCCGCGTGGGCTACCAGGAAAACTGGAACGCGCTGCTTGGAAAAACCATTGTCGTGACCGCGGAGAGCGGCGACCCCAACGAGCCCGGAGACGCGTTCATCGAACTGGCGCCGGGAGAGCGATCGCGCGTGTCCGGTGGGACGATCACCTTCGAGAAGCTGTCGGGAAATACGAGGGGTGGCAACGGCGACATGACCCTCACCGGCCGCGTGATGCTGGTGGTGAGCACCTCCACCGGGATCCAGAATTTGATGGGAACCATCTCCGTGCATTGTGTAACGTGGGGGTAGCATGACCGGGCGCACGCACACCATCCTCCTGCTCGCCGGCGGTGACTCCGCCGAGCGCGACGTGTCGCTCGCCAGCGGCCGCGGGATTGCGCGCGCGTTGCGCGAGAACGGCCACCGCGTGCTGGTCGTGGACCCCGCACGCCCCGACGTGGCCCCCACCGAGTACGACGACGCCGTTTTTGGAGACGCAAAGATCGGCGCCGAGCCGCCGCGTATCGATCCCGACGTGTTCCGCGCGCGCGCCGAGTTCGTGAAGCTGCTGGCGCGGGTGCAGTCGTTCAAGGTGGACGTGGTGTTCAACGGGCTGCACGGCGGTGCGGGCGAAGACGGCACCGTGCAGGCGGTGATGGAGTATCTGGGCGTCCCGTTCACGGGAAGCGGTTCGGCGGGCAGCGCGTTCGCCATGGACAAGCAGCGCGCCAAGATCCTCGCCGCGGAGGCGGGCGTGCTGGTGCCGCAGGGTTTGTACTTCCAGCGCTCCGCGTTGCACGCGGGAACGCTCGAACAGCAGGTGCGCGAGAGCGTGGGATTGCCGGCGGTGGTGAAACCCAACGCGCAGGGTTCCAGCGTGGGACTCACCATTGTGAAGGACTTCAAGGATCTCGACGACGCCGCGCAACTCGCGTTCGAGTCCGACAGTTCGATTCTGGTGGAGCACTATATCGAGGGGCGCGAGATCACGCAGGCGATTCTGGAAGACGGCCCCGACCTGCCCGTGCTGGAGATCCGGCCCAAGTCGGGCCTGTACGACTATTTCCACAAGTACCAGGCCGGCAACACCGAGTACCTGGTGCCCGCACCCATCGACGACAACGTGGCGCGCGACGTGCTCGAGTCCGCCAAGCGCGCGTTCGCCGCACTCAAACTGTCGACGTACACGCGCTTCGACTATCGTCTCGATCCGAAGGGCCGCGCGTACCTGCTCGAAGCCAACACGCTGCCGGGCATGACCGCCATGAGCCTGGTTCCCAAGGCGGCGGCGGTGGTGGGCATGTCCTACAACGACCTGTGCGAGTTCATCGTGAAGAAGGCGCTGGAGAAGTAGCGCGGACTCCCATCAGTCGCTCCGCTTCCAGACGATTGTGATACGCACACAGCAGCCTCAGATTGTCCGGCGTGCTCGTCCCGCCGCGCGCGACGGGATGGATGTGGTCGACTTGTAGAACATGCGTGGACCCGCAGCGCCTCCCGTCCGGTCCCGTGTATGTGCACAACCCCTCGTCCCTGGTAAAGATCTCGTCTCGTACCGCCGCGGTGACGTAGCGATCTCCCGGCGACGAATGCGGGCCCCGTGCGCGCCGCGGCTCGCGCCGACGCGAACGCCGCTGACGCCGCGCCGACGGATCTTCCCTGGCCAGGAAATGATCCATCACCAGCTCGAAGACCTGTTCGAACGACGGATTGGGTGGCAGCCGGTGCGAGGCCAGCGACTTGATCTTTGCCAACTTCTTCTCGAACGTCTCGGTGGCGGTGAACCTGAACACCTTGCGCGTCTCGAGAAGCGCCGCGCGGTCTGTAGCCCCGGTGCGAGGCGGCCCGTCGGCCGTGGCACTCGAAACGCCGCCCGCGCGTGACTCCGCCACCCCCGCCGCAGCCACCCCGCCGCGATCACCGCTGTTACAGCGGTGATTTTCTTGCCACGCGTTCGCAACTGGCGTACCCGACGCGGCCGGCCGCTCTGAAAGCGTCGCGGGAACCCGCACCACCACCGTCCGCACCCGGTCCCTCGGCAGCGCCGCGCGGGCGTCGTACTCCGCCACGATCGCCTCCACCTCGCGCTGGGACTTGCCGCGGATGCGCGACAGAACGCCGTTCCTGTTCTCCGTCGTCAGAATCTTCGACACCTGCGAGACGGTGCTGAGGTTCACCTCGCCGGCGTCCAGCAGGTGGTACACCTGGGGAAAGCGGGCGATGCAGCGCGCCGTGCGGATACGGAGGTTCGCGGCGCACTCCGCGTATCCGAGCGCGCGCGTACAATACGCAAACATGGAAGCGAATCCCTGTTTGAGATGCAACTCGCGGCGCTCGATTTCATTCAAGTGAACCAGCACGCCGAGCGTGCACGAACGTTCGCCGTGGGTGAGTTCTCTGGTGCGCGAGAGGATTTCAGAATCGGAGAGGGAACGAAGCGAAGAAGACACGACCTCCTGTGCGTAGGCATCAACAACGAAACAGCGCGGGAGGAAGCGCCGACACAAGAAGTATAGCAATGAAATCTAGCGCGTCAACACACAGGATGTTGTGGGTATTCGCAGTGCGAAACCGACGGGCGCTTCATCGCGCACGTGCAGTTGTGTCGCGCCGCAACCACACGTAGATTGGAATTCCCGCCAGCAGCAGCATGAAGCCCAGCAGTACCGTCTGTGCGCCCGCGCCGTAGATGGCCCAACCCGAGTAGAGAAACGCGAGGCCCGCGATCACGTGGTGGCGCCGCTTCATGACAGAGCGTTCGCCGCGCATGCGCCGGATGAGAATCTCCGCCAGCGAACAGAACGCGTAGGGAATCAGCGTCGAGAGTGTGGCCAGCAGGATGGCGAAGTTGAACACCGAGACCAGGGTGGGCGCGCCGGAGTAGTTGAACAGCAGCATCACCGTGATCAACGACGCCGCGATGGCGGTGGCCACCGCCGGCACACCGCGCGATGATATCCTGCCGAAGACCGCCGGGAACATCCCGTCGCGCGCCGCCGCCGCGGGGAACTGCCCCGCCAGCAGCATCCACCCGTTGAGCACCCCGAAGCAGGAAACGATCGCACCGAAGCCGACCAGGTAGTAGCCGGCGTCGCCCCACATCATGCGCGCCGCGTCCGCGAACGGCGCCTGCGACGTGGCCAGCATGTCGCGCGGCATCACGCCCATCACCGCCACCGTGCTCATTATGTAGACGCACGACGAGAGCAGCGTGCCGATGATGGTGGCGCGCGGGATGGTACGCCCCGGATCGCGCACAGAGTTGGCGGGAATTGTGGCCGACTCCATGCCCAGGAACGCCCACAGGGTGAGCGTCATCACCGCCGAGACCCCCGCCAGCGGGTTCATCCCCGGTGGCACCGCTGGGGAGAAGTTGGCGGGCTTGAGCCACAGCAGCCCGATGGTTCCGACGGCCAGCAGCGGCGCCAGCTTCAGAATCACGGTCACGATCTGCAGCATCCCTGCGCGGCGGATGCCGGCGGCGTTCACCATGGTGAGCACCCATACCGCGCCGATCGCGGCGGCACCGCAAAGGAACGCGTTGCCTTCGAACGCGGGTATGAACACGCGCAGGTAGCTTCCGAACGCAACCGCGATGGCTGCGTTGCCCGTCCACAGCGCAATCCAGTAGCCCCACGCCACCCAGAAGCCGGCAAAGTCGCCGTACGCCTCGCGCGTGTAGGCATAGGGTCCGCCGGCCTTGGGGATCAAGGGGGTGAGGCGCGAGAACACCAGGGCGAGGCAGATGGCGCCGGCCGCGGTGACCACCCAGCCCACGATGGCGAGGGTTCCGAAGGGCGCAAGCGACGAGGGAAGCAGGAAGATGCCCGAACCGATCATGTTGCCGGTCACCAGGGCGATGCACGACCACAGCCCCAGCGTGGCGGCGCTCGGACGATCGGACGAGGACGACGATTGCGGCGCGGGCGTTGTCATCAGTCTGATTCCCTCTTACCACACGCGGGCCCCGCTGCTATAGTCTTTTATCCTATGGCCCTGCGCGTCTACGACACCCTCAAGCGCACCACCACCGAGTTCGCCCCCACCCACCCGGGCAAGGTGGGCATGTACGTGTGCGGCATGACCGTCCAGGACCGCCCGCACATGGGGCACATGCTCGCCTTCGTCTCCGGCGACATGATCCGGCGCTACCTGGAGTTCCTCGGCTACGAGGTCACCTACGTCCAGAACTTCACCGACATCGACGACAAGATCATCGACCGCGCCAACGCCGAAGGGGTCGACTACCGCACGGTGGCCGATCGTAACATCGCCGCATACTACGAGGCCGCGAAGGCGCTCCACCTCAAGCCGGCCACCATCTACCCCTACGCCACCCAGCACATCCCCGAGATCATCGCCATGGTGGAGAAGCTCATCGCCAGCAGTAACGCCTACGCGGCCCGCGGCGGGGACGTGTACTTCCGGGTGCGCACCAGGGACGACTACGGCAAGCTCTCCAAGCGCGACATCGACGACCTGATCTCCGGCGCACGAGTGGAAGTTGGAGAAAACAAAGAGGATCCGCTGGACTTCGCGTTGTGGAAGGCATCCAAGCCGGGTGAACCGGCGTGGGACAGCCCGTGGGGACCGGGGCGGCCGGGGTGGCACATCGAGTGCTCGGCCATGGCTACCAAATACCTTGGCGACACACTGGATTTTCACGGTGGCGGCCAGGATCTAATCTTCCCGCACCACGAGAACGAGCTCGTACAGAGCGAGTGCGCGACGGGACACGAGTTCGTGCGCTTCTGGATGCACAACGGACTGTTGAATCTGCGCGGGCAGAAGATGTCCAAGTCGACGGGGATCTTCTTTGCCATGGACGATGTGCTGCGCGAGTTCGACGGCAGTGTGGTCCGCTTCTACCTGCTCTCCACGCACTTCCGCTCGCAGATGGAGTACTCGCGCGAGCGCCTCGAGGCCGCGGCCCGGACCTTCGAGCGCCTCACCAACGCCTGCCGGTCGGTGGCGGAGAACCTGGCCCGGCTGGGGTCGGCGCCCTCGGTGAGCACGCCGCAGGTCCAGAAGCTGGTGGAGGCCGCCGCCCGCGCCCGCGAACAGTTCCGCGCGGCCATGGACGACGACTTCAACGCGGCCGGGGCCATCGGGATAATGTTCGAATTGATAAAGACTTACAACGTTCTGCTGGACGAGCACCCGGCGGTGGCCGGGGGCCGTGCGGGGCTGGAAGCGGTCCGCGACGCGCTCGCCGAGTTCGACCATATCCTCGGGCTCTTTCCCAGCGGCCTCCCCACCGGGGAGGAGGAAATCCCGGCAGAAATCGCGCAAATGGTGGAGGAACGCTCTAACGCCAAGAAGAACAAGGACTTCAAGCTCGCGGACGATCTCCGCGACCGCCTGCTGGCCGCGGGGTGGGTCCTGGAGGACACACCCACCGGCGTCCGGGTGAAACGCAAGTAGCGAGGGCTCCCACCGGGACTGCCACGGGTCTGCCACGGGTGGCCGAGTTGTCCACAATCGCCTGCCAGACAATTGATTCGCGGCCCCGGCCGTGATATTTTCCCCCTTGACACTACAGGGGGGGTGCCGTATCGTGGCCTCTCTGTACCCTTAAATTTTCTTTAGGGTTACTGTGTTCGACGCTGGCGTAGCTCAACGGTAGAGCACCTCATTTGTAATGAGGTGGTTGGGGGTTCGATTCCTCTCGCCAGCTCCAAGATTGCGTGCGTCGCGACCGCGCGAAATCGGGCGATCTCCACACAACCTAAAGTACGTACAAAAACACCAGTGACGAGGAGCAGCGGGACGCTTCGGTGGTGCAGACCATAACGACCTCTCGCGCCGGCTGGTGAATCATCTTCGCGGGGCGTCGACCCCACTGCGGATTTTATACCATTAGCGCTTTGCGTGTTCGGGGAGGTTCCCGAGCGGTCAAAGGGAACAGACTGTAAATCTGTCGGCGTACGCCTTCGGAGGTTCGAATCCTCCCCTCCCCACCATTTCGCTAAATGGTCGAGTCGGGCGGGAATAGCTCAGTTGGCTAGAGCATCAGCCTTCCAAGCTGAGGGTCGCGGGTTCGAATCCCGTTTCCCGCTCCAGACATAAAGGGCGAAAGCCCGAACGAACAGAAGGTCGCTCTGCCCTCGTAGCTCAGTCGGTAGAGCATTTGCATGGTAAGCAAAAGGTCACCGGTTCAAATCCGGTCGAGGGCTCCAGAATTATTGAACGTCACACCTTTCAGGAGGGACTGATCGATGGCCAGGGAGAAGTTCGAGAGGACAAAGCCGCACGTAAACGTGGGGACGATTGGTCACGTGGACCACGGCAAGACGACTCTGACGGCGGCGATCACGAAGGTGCTGGCGAGGACGGGCGGTGC
>Ga0224500_10000234_pt1 | contig 40483 bp, 39 predicted proteins | sample SF_Oct11_sed_USG_FD_168126 | JGI IMG/M metagenome (GOLD analysis project Ga0224500, IMG submission 168126) | Sediment microbial communities from San Francisco Bay, California, United States - SF_Oct11_sed_USGS_4_1 | ecosystem: Environmental > Aquatic > Marine > Sediment | place: USA: California...
GCCTCCACGGTGGGCATCAACGAGGCGACGATTCGGCACTATGTCCAGCACCAAGGCGAGCAGGAGACGGGTCAAGCGCAGCTTGAATTGTGAGGAGACCCCGCCTGGAAGGGCGGGGTTCTTCATCTACTCCTGGTTGTTCGAGCCGCCTTCCTCCATTCCTTGTTCACCCCGCACTCCATGGGCCTCCAACCCATGCCTTCCCTTTCATTCAGCAGGAGTTGCAATCCCCACCTCCCTGCGTTTAGAGATAGAGGCTCATCCTCCATACTGGAGATCCCCTGATGACTCGACCCCACACGGTATCCCCACAGCGGTCTTCCACGATCTCCGCCCATCTCGAGCGGGAGCTCAAGCTGAGCATTGGTGATGCGTTTCGGCTGCCTCGGTTGCCAGGCACGCTGCTCCCTCGTCGATTGCTGATCTCCACCTATTACGATACGGCGGCCTATGACTTGGCCCATGCCCGGATCACGCTGCGCCATCGCATCGAGCGGGGGAAAAAGACGTGGCAGCTCAAAATTCCGTTGGGCGACGATCGCCAAGAAGTCGAGGTGCCCGCCAAGCAGAGCGACCCGCCGGCATCGTTACGCCGCCTGTTGATTCTCCACCTTGGTCATCGGAGATTGATGCCGGTTGTCACGCTGCGAGTCTGGCGGACCGGCCTGCAGATGTGTCAGGGTCACGTGCCGCTCGCGGAGATCGCCCTAGACAGCGTGTCAGTCGAAAAGGACGGCACGACGGTTCAGCGTTTTCGCGAGTTGGAGATCGAACTGCAACAGGGCGACGACGAGGCTCTGCATGCCCTCGAGCGACAGATGCGCGACGCCGGGGCGTCCGACCATGATGGACGGCCCAAGTTCTTTCGGGCCCTCTCGCTGCACCCTGCTCCCCCGGCCCCTCAACCTGACCGGAAGGCCTCGGTGGTTGCACATCTGCAGTGGGCACTCGCACAGCACGTCGGGTGGCTCCTCGCTCATGATCCCGGCACAAGACTCGGAACTGAGATCGAGAGTCTGCACCAGATGCGTGTCGCGGTACGGCGTGTGCGCGCCGTGCTCCGTACCGCTCGACCGGTTTTGCTCCCGGCATGGGTCACATCATTGGACCAGGAGCTTGATTGGCTCGGCGAGGTGCTGGGACCGGCTCGTGATCTCGATGTCCAAATCGCCTATTTTCTGGAGGAATCGACCGAATTGGGTCCGCGAGATCGCACGCTCCTGGAGCCGTTGATCTCCCACCTGCGCGATCAACGGAACACCGCACAGCAGGTGGTGCTGAACGCACTCACCAGCACTCGCTATCTGGAATTGATCAGACGACTTCAGCAAGCCGCCCAAGACCCCTCCGTCATCGAGTCATCGTTGACGGTGCGTCAACTCGCCAGGCAAGCGTTCAAGAAACTGCGCAAGGCACTCAGACGCCTGCGACCGTCCCCCTCGGATGCCGCCCTGCACGCCATCCGGATCAAGACCAAGCGTGCGCGCTATGCCGCCGAATTGGCGAAAGGGTCGGTGGGCAAACCCGCGACACGTTTGGTGAAGGCGGCCCGGGCAATCCAAGATCTCCTGGGAATCCACCAGGACGCCATCCAAGCCGAACAGCATATCCGACAGTTCCTCAAGTACTCGATCAGCACCCGTGCGGGGTTTGTCGCCGGACGGATGGTTGAACGGCAGCACCAGCGACGCCAGGCCGTGCGCAAGACTATGCCACCACTCTTTAAGACGTTGCTGAAACGGGGGAAGAAGGCGTGGGGATGAACAGGGTCAGGGCGCCGTCACACCTATCGGTGAAGGGTCCAGGACAGGCACACGATCGGAACCAAACCGGTTACCTCTTAAGAATCTTCACCTTTCTTGGCATGGGCTCGCTTGCCTAAGGCCCGCAACTGCATCGGCTGAAGCCACCAGACTAGCCGCCCCTCGGCCACGTTGACACGACCTTCCGATTCGACGCGCACAGCCCCGGCCTTCTTGAGTGGAAAGTTGGGAAGGGCTTTCCCACAGAGCAACAGACTCACGACTTCACCGAGCTGAGGCTCATGTCCCACACAGACCACGACCGCATCGGACGGGAGCGTGCGCAGAAACGTCACGACTTGTTCTGGCTTCGCTCCGACCGCCAATTCCTCTCGCGTCTCGATCTTGAGCGTCGGAGCGATGACCGCCCCTAGCAGCCTCGCCGTATCGTAGGCCCGCACGAACGGGCTCGTAAACAGATGGGTCGGCTGACAGTCAAGTGCCGCCAATCCTTTGGCCATCTGTCGAACACGTCTTTTCCCTTTCTCCGTCAGTGGGCGATTCTCCTCTTCACCTTCCCATTCATCAGGCTCGACGGCAATCCCGTGGCGAACGAATATACAGTCCATAACCCTTCCTCCACATCCTCTGGCACGAGCCTACCACAGAGGGGCTATAGAGTTAACACAGGTTTTACCTGCCCGTGACCGAGCAGGAACGATAGTCAGATACCCTCCTGTGTAACTTGAGCAGGAAGAAAGGACCCCATGCCAGCACTCGAAGCAGGTCATCTGTTTGACGGTGGTGTTCTGAGGAAACGGCTCTCCCATCTCGATCTCTTAGAAGTCTGGAATCGAGGCATCAAAGGGGTGCTCAGCCTGGTGATTCTGACACTGTTGACTGCACTCGCCGGCGGCGCAGTGAAGACGTTTTGGGAGATTCGACTCCTCATGGATCATTCAGCCGAAGTTGTCTTACGCCAGGTCATCGTCAACACTCTCATGCTGCTGGCCCTCGTGGAGGTCTTCAAAACCACCGTCACCTACTTCCGCGAGGGACGTGTCAAAGTGACATTCATCGTGGATACGATCCTGGTCGTCATGCTGACCGAAGTGATCTCTCAATGGTTCAAAGGAGGGGACTGGCAACCACTCGCGGTCCTCTGTGTGGTGCTACTGATTCTTGGCATTGTTCGCGTCATGGCCGTTCGGTGGAGTCCGACGCTGAAAACAGGGGCTCACGATGCTGTGCGCGTCGATCTCTAATACGAGGAGGGCACAATGAATCAACAACCTGCGAGCAAACTACTGGCCATCGTTCAAGAGCGGAAATGCATCCCGCTTGAAGAACTTTTGGTCTATTTTCCTGAGCTCACCTGGAATCAAGTGTTTTCGCTCGTAGATGATCTCAGTCGTCGCGCATTGATTTGTTTGCGACGACGTGGATTTGAGTACGAGTTGCGGTCTCTCGCGTGATTGGCTGAACGGCACGCTGTCCCCTCGGTCGTAATAAAGGTCCCACCGGTTTTAATGCGATTGTCAGCAGCATCGTACGTATAGGTCAACATCCCCAGCGTCGTCGTGCTTGGCTTGTACGTCACCGTCACGAGTTCAGAGGCGGCGTTGTAGGCATATTCCACTTTGTTGGTATTCGGATACGTGACACTGGTGCGTCGATCGGCATCGTCATAGGCGATCGTCACCGTACTCGTGCTCTGCGTGATCGTGGTCAACCGATTCGCGTTGTCATAGGTGTACGTCACTTGCGGCTGCCCCGCGACGGTCGCGGGCGGTGCCAGGTCAAGCAACGACCGCATCTACTTATTCGCCCGTTTATTTACCACAGATAATTAGGCCAAGATGGTCAGTCTGCCCTTAAAAGACCAACCTGAAATAACGGTCCGCATGATTGGCAAGATTATGAAAATTGCCGCGATGGAAAGAACGTGAAGCAACAAATACGGCCTATAGGCTGGGAAAGATCCGAGGAGTGCGGGAATCGATAACACGCCAAGGAACAGTAGGACGGAACGAGAGTCAAGCAGACGCGATTGTGACAGTATTGCGGCAAGGACGAACCCGATTCCGATCGCTGGTAATAGAGTGAGGTAATAGTCTTCTTCTTTTTCCCATGTCATAGTAATTGTAAATTCACCTAACGCCAGCCCAAAGTTCAAGGGACACCAGTCAGCCCAAAATTCATGGACCGTATTTCGATAGATAGTTACAATGAGACTAACAAGGTACACTACAAAGCTCAGAGGCCAGAGAAACACTCCGCCAAATATTGTGCCCATCGCGGCTAACCCGCCCAACCACTTACCATCGGTCCAGGCAATGATCGTCATGCAAAGTGCCGCAATGAGAAGGGCGCAAAACAATATGAATTGGGCTTTGTCTTTGAGAGTTTTCACCGTCAGTAATTATTTCCTGGGCAAAAATCCGAGGGTGTCGCTTGGCATTGGGGGGTCGATAAAGGGGTCGGGAGTCATTATTCATGGATTCTTTGATCAATCCCATGTGGGATGCAGGGGCTGAGATGCTCATCACGGGGTCGACGCCCTACGGATCAGAGTCTACGCGCTTCTGCCCCAGATGCAATCCCAGAAAATGGCCCTAGCTGAGGGGAGATGGGGCATTCAGCCCTTGCCATAACGGTAGGTCTGAGAACTGACTAACTACAAGGCAGGGTGGGAAGCGCGCTTACTTCACCTTCGACAAGTCGGCGGGAATTTGGATCTCTTGTCCGTCTTGCAGATTGACGACGAACAGAGCACCACCATCAGTCAGGAGGCAACTTTCAATGTTTTCAATCCGGCCCATGGCTTGATCTTTGAGAGCTTCGCCCCCAGCGTGCGTTGAGCCACTTCGGTGTCATAGGCGGCTTGAGCTCGAAGCCAGTAGCCATTCGACAGTCCAAAAAACCGGCAGAGACGTAAGTCTGTATCAGCGGAAATCGTACGTTTCCCTGCGACGATATCCCCGATTCTCTGCGCCGGCACACCGATCTCCTTTGCCAACCGATACCGACTGATTTCCATCGGTTTCAGAAACTCTTCCACTAGGAGCTCACCAGGTGTCACAGGTTTGAGTTTGCGCATGGTTATCCTCGCTCAATGATAGTCCACAATCTCAACCTCTTCAGGCCCCTGGCCAGTCCAACGGAAACAGAGGCGGAACTGATCGTTAATACGGATACTGTGCTGTCCCGCGCGGTCCCTTTTTAACGCTTCCAGTCGATTTCCAGGAGGAACCCGCAAATCGTCGAGCTGAGATGCGATCTCTAATTGCCGCAACTTGCGCCGAGCCACAGTCGCGATACTCGCGAGTCGCCTGACCGGAGATCCATTTGCAAGCGCCTCCGTCTCGGCACACTTGAACGACTTGATCACAGACGGCAATAGTAACGTGTGACGTGATTATCGGTCAAGAACGATGCTTACTTCACTTTCGACAACTCGGCGGGAATTCGGATCTCTTGGCCGTCCTGCAGATTGATGACAAACACCGATGTGGCGTTGGGATCGAACTGTTCATAGGCAAAGATGGAGGTGAAGCGGGATCGATAGGCCGGACCGTTGCCCTCGTTCTTTCGTCCCCGTTCAGCCTTACCAATATCGATCGGCTTCACCCGCTTCGAACCCTGGTGTAGTTCGATCAGTGCCCCTTCGGCGAAATATTCATCGTCTCCGCACAGCTGCACTTCCATCTCCATGTTCGGCATATCCATCACTTTTTGGATAAACTCTTCCGGCATGCGCACATCCATCTTTCGTTTCTTCGATTCTGCCGCCTCTTGTCGACCAAAGGCTTCCAGTCGGTAATGCTTGGTGCGCAGAATCGCGCTCGCCCCGCATGGCTCCTTCTCCGGATCGGCGCCGACGCGACTTTCTAACGAGGCTTGCTGCAGGACCTTCCTCACATCCTCAGGAGAATTCGCCTTCTCCATCGGCACTCGACCGGTTTCGAGCGCCTTGCGCGCATCCTCTAACGACAGGTTCACCTCGATCGCCAAAACAGGATGGCTCCCGATCGACAGACCTACCATCAGTCCGAGTATCAGCCCAATATGCGTACGACCCGTCATGCGTTCCCTCTCTTGCGTGGCCATGTGGACATTTTTATTGAAACACCCAGACGAGATAGCCCTTGGCATTTTAGGGAAACCGACCAGCCTTTGCAATCACACCGCAAAGCGATTCCAGTTCGCATAGGGCTTGCGTTGGTACAAGTCATCGACATGTACGGAAACGGGATAGCCGGCCGATCGAAGAAGACGATGAACGAGTTTCAGCGGAAGTCCCACCACGGTTGTGTAGTCACCATCAACACGATCCACCAAATCCCCACCAAGCCCCTGAATCGCATAGGCCCCGGCTTTCCCCAACGATTCTCGCGATGCGAGATATCGGTCATAAAGGTCCGATAGATCTGATTTCATTTCCACGTGTGCGGTATCGATCTCGACGAACTCGATGCCTCGATCACGGTTGCATAGAGCCACCGCCGTGTGGACCAGATGGGACCGGCCGGCCAAGCGCATCAGCATGGTACGTGCATCCGACAGATCGGCTGGTTTTCCCAGGAGCTGCCCACCAAGCTCAATGACCGTGTCGCTGCCCAACACCAAGGCATCCGGCTGCTGATCAGCAACAGCTCGCGCCTTCTCAAGAGCGAATCGCGTGACTTGCTCAATGGGTGATAGCCCGGCCGTCGGGTGCTCCCGGACATTGGGTGAAATCACTTGGAAGGACAAACCCAACAATGCGAGCAACTCTTGGCGGCGCGGTGAACTTGAAGCCAGGACTAGCTGCATCGGGAGACCAAGAGGCCTCGGTCATCAATCGCATCAGGGTGGGGGACGTATTCCCGATCCTGCTCTGTGACCCGCCGCTGGAAGTCAACGAGCACCTGTTTCAACTCATCGACCGAGGAGACACGCACCATCTGTGCGCGCAGTGATGCGGCATGTGGAAATCCCTTGCAATACCAGCCCAAGTGCTTCCGAATCCGATAGAACTGTTTCTGACCGAAGAGCTCCTGGAACTGTTGCGCATGGTCCATCAGGATCGCGAAGCGCTCTTCCTGTGGCATCGCGGGAGTAAGATCTGTGATGTCTCCCATCCCGATCGATCCAGACACGAGCTTCCGGACCTGTTCATTGCAGCGAAAGAACCATGGTGCACCCAGAGCGCCGCGTCCCACTAACACTCCGTCCACTCCCGTCTCACGAACCCGCGCCACGATGTCCCCTTGGCTTTGAATATCGCCATTCCCTAACAATAACGTCCCAGATCCCTTAGCCAGGGCGGCGGCTCGCGCGATGGCCGACCAGTCCGCCGCTCCTCGATACATTTGCTTGAGCGTCCGTCCATGAAGGGAGATCACGGTTGGCTGTTCTCGCAAGATCGTTTCAATCCACGCTTCGACCATCACCTCGTCGTAGCCGATTCTGGTTTTCACGGACAGCGGCAGCTTGCGCCGCTGTGTGGGGCTGATGCTTCCTCGCCGCTGATTCAACCGGTGGAATGCCTCAATTCTGGCCTGCTTGAATCCAGCCCGCTCGAGCGTTTGTCCGTTGGACCAATCATCGATACCTTGCCTGGCCGCCCGTATGATGGAGCGAGCCAGTGCTGGAGTGCGGATCAGTCCGGCCCCTGACCCTGAGGCAGCAACACTCTTCGACGGGCAACCCATGTTGACATCCAGTCCATCAAATCCCAGCTCACAGACGGCATGGGCAGCCTGGTAGAACAAATCCGGGTCCTTTCCATACAGCTGAGCAATGATGGGGCGCTCGATGTCGCTGTAGATAAGGGTCTCCAGATGGACCTCTGGTCCACGGCAGACGTCATGTACATGGGTAAATTCCGTAAAAGCGATATCCGGCTTCCCTCGACGGGCGACCACTGATCGGAAGCAGGCATCCGTGACGCCATCCATCGGCGACAAGCCGATGATCGGACGCGGAAGATTGGACCAGAAACTCATGTCATCAGACCTCGGCCTTAACGGTCGGCTCGTTGATTAGTTGATAGGCGCGGCGAAGCTCACTGGCTTCTCGATCGACCATGTCCTGTAGGTCGGGCGCGATCTCGCATACGAATTCCACAAACCGCTCGACTTTGAGCAAAAAGAAGTCATACGATCCCGACGAACATCGTGGTTCCCGAAACCAGAACGGCACGAATCCCTCGATCGACAGTCCTCGTGCTCTGAGTTGACGGCAGGATTCGACGAACATATCCTCCAAGTCTCCTCCCCAGTGAAGAATCTCATGCGGAAGATATCCGGTTCGATAGCGGTCCAACTCTTCAGCATACGCTGAAGCTGCTTCCCATTCAGGCCCAACTGGTTCGGCCTGGCCTGTTAGCACACGGACATAGCGATCATAGGCCTCCTTCAGAACCTGCTTGGTCATCGCTGAAGTCTGCTCCTCGGGCAATGCTGAACCTTCAGGACCGAACGGGAGACCATGGCTCATCGGGATCCGAGGAAAGGCCGACGTGTAACGTCGTGAGAACCGAGTGAACTCCTCCACGATCAATTCAGCTGGTTTCATGTCCACTTCTAACGCGAGGCCTTTCAGGTTGGTGAGACGTGGATGGCTCAAAATCTGATCGAGCATCTCGAACAATACCGCCGGAATGGGGGCCTCGTGTGCATCGATCCATGCAGGCAGTACCGTCTCGCTCGAATGGCCTGACGAAATTGAGACAGGGCTTCCGCTTGCATCATGAACATCAAGACCTGCGACATGGATTTCTACCACACGTTCCAGAGGGAATTCGTCGAGAAACGTACTCATGAATTGTGCACGCGACTGAGTCCGCCGTGTCCATGAATAACGAAAGACCGTCCAAAGGTGACCGACATCCAACACCAGCCCGCAAGGCGACTGGTCACAGACGATCCTAAAAAAGCCTGGAAGGGACAGAGTCCCGGCGACAAAGTAGGTAAGCGGAGGCATTTCGAGCAGCAACAACGGCGTATTTCCATTCGCCAGTCGACACTGTTGATCGAGCAGACGTTGGATCTGCCTGATATTTTCGCTCACCAGGTCTGCGCTTGATCGGGTATAGAGGGGAGGCAGATAGGTCCCAAAGTAATGGCCGGCGAGAAACTTCGTCGCACATTCGTGATTCAACCAGGCGCTCTGCAATACAAGCAGATGTTCGACCGTTTCATGGAAGGCTTGCTGAAAAGCGCCCATTTCCGCCACCCCAGGTTGGGTGACCCACAACCCCTCACCGTGATACGCTATCAATTCGTTGCCGACGTCCTTCTTGACGGTTTCCAAGGCCATCGTGGTCGTACGGAACAGTTCAAGATAGCTAGGCGGAACACCACGTTCCTGGAGACTTCGCCGTAAGCTCGCAAGAGGAGGAGAATGGACGTCTACGGAAAGACCCAGTCCATGGGCAGGAATGGCCTCGAGTCGACGCATGAATTCATGATGGTACGACCCTCGATCCGTCACTATTCTCCTCCTATTGGCGGTCAAAATATGCTTCTAGTGTATGACTTCAAACCATTGAATGACAAGGCTTTCACCCCTTCAAGGCTGCACAAGACCTTCTGCTATACTTGGCATACGTTGCGGCGGCCAGGTGAACGACTTACTGAAAAAAGACGACCTGGCTGAGGGCATGTTGGATAAGAATGATCAGCGGCTGAACGAGGCGGATCCCCAGACTACTCTGGTTGGACACATGATGACACCCGGCGTCGTGCAGATTCCTGGAGATGTCTCCGTCACCGAGGCTGCCTCGCTGTTGGAACGTGAACGGATGCCCTGTCTCCTCGTCAAAGACTCGGAATCTCGTTTTGGACTCATGACGCCGACCGACATCGTCAAAAAAGTTGTTGCTCAGGGTCTTGAGCCTAATGAGATTGAGGTTCGAACGATCATGACCCGACCGGTCCAATTTATCGAATACGATCGGGCCGTAGAAGAGGCATCGACTCTCATGATGTCGACCGGGATGCCGATCCTGATCGTCACCAAACAGGATCAACCGGTCGGAGTCCTGACCGCACGAGACCTCGTCCTGTCGCCGAAGCGGTGTGTGACGAATATGGCAGCTACCATCAGCATTCTAGATGGACGGGCGGTGAGTACGGCCCATCAGGTGACCATCACCCGACTCAGCCATGCCGGTGCATCGGTGACGTCTCCGGCTCTCCTCCTTTCAGGAACAAAAGTCATCCTGAGCTTTTCCCTCTCTGAAACCTTAAGTCCGTTGACGATCCGAGGGACGGTCCTCAACAATGCTCAGATCGAGCAGGTCTCCGGCGCAATTCGTTCGCTTTCCTCTTCTGGTATCGAGGTCCAATTCACCGAGCTCTCTCCTGCCGATCAGTCCAGAATCAAGGCATGGGTGCTGGCGAATCTCCCAAAGTCGTTCGACGCGTCGTAGGCCGGTCTAGATCTCGTCATTCTTTGACCAACCCCTGATCCACTGGTACAATTTCCCCACTCAGCACGAGGATGGCTATGAATACAACCGGCAAATCGCCGCAGAATCGATCACGTCCGGTCTTGTCGCGAGAAGAGATTCTTCATCAAATCAGCACTCTCTTGGATAGTCCGGAGGATGACTTGCATGCCGGACTCATGCGAGAACTTCTCACGGGGCTGTTGAAGCTCAACGACGCACACCTCGACCTCCTTGATATCAAGATTGTCAATCGTGCTGTCAAAGAGTTACGCCATGCGTTCGGCGTGTTTCATGGCTATCGTAATCGCCAGAAGGTCAGCATCTTCGGCTCGGCGCGGACCCCATCAAACGACCCCAACTATAGCCTCGCCTACCAGTTCGCCCGTGCGATTGTGCAAGATGGATTCATGGTCATCACCGGAGGGGCCGATGGGATCATGCGCGCCGCCCAAGAAGGTGCCGGGCGTGAGAACAGCTTTGGTGTCAATATCATGCTGCCGTTTGAGCAAGGACCGAACTCGACCATCGCCGATGACCAGAAGCTAATCACGTTCAAGTATTTTTTCACGCGAAAGTTGATGTTCCAAAAAGAGGCGAACGCCATCGCGCTCTTCCCGGGTGGGTTCGGCACTCACGATGAGGGCTTTGAGATTCTCACCTTGGCGCAGACCGGAAAGAGTGACCCTCAGCCCATCATCTGTTTGCAAGCTCCAGGGTGCGACTACTGGGATGATTGGTCGGCGTTCGTGGTGAGACAATTGCTACGACGGAAACTGATCAACGAAGAGGATATGGATCTCTTTGTCATCGTGGATTCTGCGGAAGCGGCCGTGAACCATATCCGCCGTTTCTATCGCCGATACCATTCGATACGATTTGTCGGCCGACAGCTCGCGATTCGACTCAAACAAGCCATTTCTTCAGAGCAACTTGAACAGATCCGTGAGCGATTCACAGACCTGCTTTCGGACGGCACCTTTGACTTGCGGGGCCCCCTCGATGAGGAGCTGGATGAACCGGCCTTATCCGACCTACCAAGACTCGTGTTCAACTTCAATCGACGCAGTGCCGGCAGACTGCGCCAACTGATCGCTCATCTGAACGGACTCTGATCGAATCCTCCTTCTCGTAGAGACTCGGCAAACACCTTTTCGTCGAGACCTAGTCATGATATTCTCTCCCACCATTATGGGCATTGTATCGTCTGCTCCTCCTTTTCGTGGCTCTCCCGACATCGTTCTCTACCATGCGGACTGTTCCGATGGATTCGGAGCCGCCTGGGCTTTGTGGAAGAAATTCCCAAGCGCGAGCTTTGTTTCGGTCAAACATGGACAGCCTCCACCACCCGACCTCAAAGATCGCCGGGTCGTCATGGTCGATTTCAGCTATGACCGCTCGATTTTGGAAGCCATGGCCTCGGAGACCAAGGAACTCCTGATTCTTGACCACCACATCACGGCAGAGCGAACCCTCAAGGGCTTTCCCAATGCCTACTTTGATCAAACAAAGTCCGGTGCTGTGTTGAGTTGGGAGTGGGCACATGGCACCACTGCACCCTGGTTGCTTCAATACATTCAAGATAAAGACCTCTGGACGTGGGCCCTACCGGGAAGTCGCGAGATCAATGCAGCGCTCGCCTCCTACCCATTTGATTTCACTGTGTGGGACCGCTTTACACAAGCCTCGCTGGAGCAAGAAGGGCGGGCGATCTTACGCTACGAACAGGAGCTGGTCGGCAAACTTGCGGCACAGGCGACAATGGTGGAATTCCAAGGTCTCGTCGTTCCTTCTGTGCAAAGCGCGATTCTGACAAGCCAGATCGGCGAACGGCTCTCACCACAACACCCGTTTTGCTTGATCTGGCATGATCGCGATGGTCGTCGCTATTTCAGCATGCGCTCCCGTGAGGATGGGGCAGACGTGGGTACGATCGCGGCCTCATTCGGCGGAGGAGGCCATACCCACGCAGCGGGATTCTCTGTCCCTCTGCAGGATGATGGGACGCCGCCGGCTGATCCCAGATTGCCTCGTCACATCACCCCTCGCCGCCCAACTCCCTAGCCGGGGACTATCGTGATTCCCCTCCACGACGACAATCCCACCCGACTTACTCCCATCGTCACAATGATCTTCATTGTCGCCTGTGTGGTGGTATTTCTCTATCAAGCAGGGCTTCCCGAAGAACCCGGTCAAGTCTTTGCCTTTCAATACGGCGCCATTCCTGCCGTCATCTTTGGGCATGCCACGCTTCCGGATGAGGCGCAAGTCGCGTTTCCCGCTACGTTGACCTTGATCACGAGCATGTTCCTTCACGGAGGCTGGATGCACCTCGTGGGGAATATGCTCTACCTCTGGATCTTCGGGAACAACATCGAAGATGTGATGGGCCATGCGAAATTCGTGGTTTTTTATATTCTATCCGGTATTCTCGCAGCGCTGAGCCATGCCCTTACCGATCCTTCTTCCCACATTCCCATGGTTGGAGCCAGCGGAGCGATCTCAGCCGTGCTGGGAGCCTATCTATTGCTCTTCCCACGCGCCCACGTGCTGGTCCTGTTGCCGGGTATCGGAATGACCCGGGTGCCTGCCGGTATCGTGCTAGGCATGTGGTTCGTCACGCAGCTCCTCAGCGGAGGAATGAGTATCGGTACCAGCGGAGGGGGCGTCGCCTTCTTCGCCCATATCGGAGGATTTATTGCGGGAATGGCGCTGATCGGATTGTTCAAGCGGCCCGACGTGAAATTTTTTGCACCGGCCCGATCAACCCGGCATGACAGGTACTGAGCGTTCTGTGCTAGTCGGAGGTTACGCTGCGTCCAAGACTTCTCTCACCTTTTCGATGAGACCGAATTGGCGGTAAGGCGATTGCAGGACAAACCGCTGATTGATCCGATGGTGCTGAATCGTTTCATCATCGTAGCTGGACACAAACAACGCCTTCATCTTCGGCTGGTGCTGCATGAGGCGACGCGCCAATTCCCGCCCACCAAGCTCCGGCATCACCAATGGACTCACCGTGAGGTGAAGGATACCTTGATACCGTTGCGTCACCATCAGGGCCTCGACGGACGATGCCGCCTCCAGGACGTGATAGCGACATCGCTGCAAGGCTGAGAGCGCCAGCTTTCGCCCAATCTCGTTTTCCTCCACAAGTAGAATCGTTTCATTTCCTTTGGCCGACAGGGATTTTGAACTGGGCTCTTCCCGCATGTTCGTTGCCGAGGCCGCGGGGAAGAAGAGACGGACTGTTGTTCCTTTCCCAGGTCGGCTATTGACATCGAGGGTCCCGCCGTTTTGTTTAACAATTCCAAACACCGCAGTGAGCCCAAGCCCGATGTTGGTTTCCTTCGTGGAAAAAAACGGTTCGAACATGTGGCTCTGGGTGTCCAGATTCATCCCTGTCCCCGAATCAGTGAGTTGAATGAGAATCTGTGGAAACGTCAGCCCCGTTGGGAAAGAGCGATTCGATTGGGAATTCTGCTCAATCAGCTGGAGCTCGACCAGCAAACGCCCTCCATTCGGCATAGCATCCCGTGCATTCACCACGAGGTGTAATAGCACGGTTTCCAATCCTTCACGATCCACTTCGGCATAGGAGGCCCGTTCGCCTGTTCGAACGATGAGCTCGATATTGGCCGGAAGAAGACTCTTTATCGTGTCTCGTATATCTGTCAGTACCGCGTGCACGGAAACCGTGTGCCGAACTAGGTTCCCTTCGAGATTGAGTGCGATCAGTTGAGCCGTGAGAGTGGCAGCTTTTTCTCCGACCTTGAAGATCTCATCGGCCGATGACCGTAGGGGATCGTTCGGCTGAAAGTGCGACAACATGAGACCCGTATGCTTTCCGATGACCGTGAATAACGCTCCGAATTCCTCAGCGATTCTTGCTGCGACTCGACCTGCCGCTTCCATTTTCTGAGCATCCTGAAGTCGACGCTCCAATCCCTGACGAGCTACCTGACCTTCACGTAGCTCGGAATTCGCCTTCGAGAGATCTTCCTTGAGGATCTTGATCCGTGTTTCCAACTGAGCCTTCTTGACCTCCAACTCATCTTCGGTTTTCTTGAGGCCCTCAATATCTTTGAGCAACAAGGCACTTTCTTCTTTCGCGATCACTGCACTTTCCAGGGCAAGGCCATAAAAAACCGCCATTACGAGAAGAACGGGAATCCCCAATAATTGGCCGGTGACTAGCGTTCCCGATTGGAGACTGGTTTCATACAGGACGACTGCATACCCGACGCTCAAGAGGAGAGAGAGGCCAAGGACATGGCTCAACCGCCTGACTGAGGCCGCAACGAGCACTAGAACGAAGTAGGCGATGTAGAGATCCGATCTGGCATTCCCCGACAGATAGATAACGGAGGTTACGAGCATTGTATCAGCAGTCACAAGTCCGGCAGTGAACCAAGTCGATGTGAGAATGGCCGCGGGGAGCATGGCGAGTGCAGCAATACCCAGCCATAATCCCATCACAAGAGTATTGCTCATGACCCGACTAATCACGGAGTCGCTGCCGAAGAGCAATTCATAAGAGAGGATGATACTGACGAGGCCCTGTAATACGAGATATCGAGACGTTGTGTTGGTAAGTAGCCGGTAGAGCCTATTGGAGGCCTGACAGAGCCCTGGGTTGTGTGTGATGTCTGGCATGTCGCGAGGCCGTATTCGTGGAACAAGACACCACTATCAGCAACTTCCATACCATTCGATACATACAAAACCACACCATTTAATGTGTATTCTTCTTGAGCTATGGCCCAGTACAGACGATCGGGGGACAAATTCGGACGGATAGGTTACAGGGACGGGCCGATGCATGGCCGCCCGGTAGGGATGATCTAAGCAGGCCTTCCGAGGTTTACCATAAACTTCTGGGCTGCGGCTGCTACCAACTCCTCTTGTGGGCCAGTGAATGTGACATGACCCATTTTTCTGCCGGGACGAATCATTTGCTTGCCATACAGGTGGAGTACGGCTCCTGACGTCGAGTGGAGGCTGGAACAACCCTCCGCCGACATCACAGATCGGACCTCCTCACCGATGAGATTCACCATGACTGCCGGACTCAGGAGTCTGGTTTCTCCGAGGGGCAGGCCGCAGGTCACACGCACCTGTTGTTCAAATTGGGATACCGAACACACATCCAATGTATAGTGCCCGGAATTATGCGGACGTGGTGCGATCTCATTGATAAGCAGATTCCCATCTTCGGTGTGGAAGAGCTCTACACAAAACACGCCGATGCCCTGTAGCGCCGCGACAGCTTGTAATGAAAGCTCCTTGGCCTGTTCAGCTACGCCGGAATCGATGGGTGCAGGCACACGTGTCGCGCGCAAGATACCCTGCTCATGCCGATTCTCGACGACAGGATAAAGTCGAAACTCCTCATCCTCATTCCGCACCACCAGAACGGAGAGTTCTCTGGCAAATACAATAAACCGTTCGACAATCCACCGCTGACTCGACCCGGCTTGCTTCAGGATCGTTTCCAGCTGTTTCACATCAGCAGGAGTTCGCAGAATCCACTGCCCCTTTCCGTCATACCCGCTTGTCGCCGTTTTACAGACAACCGGAAACCCAAGACGGGCGATCGCTTCATCCAACTGATTGGCAGATTCCACCATGGCAAATGGAGCGACTGGCAGCTGTCGAGACGACAAGAACTGCTTCTGTGCTATCCGATCTTGGAGCGTGCCGAGAACCGCGCTGGAAGGCCTCATCGGGCGACGCTCCTCCAGCCACCTACACAGCTCTGCCGGAACGTTTTCCCATTCCAATGTCGTGGCTTGGACAATGTTTGCAAACTGTTCTCGGCTGGGAAGATCGGAGAAGGCCGTTGTGAAAGAGTGCCTGGCGATCTGATGCGCCGGAGCCTCGGCATCCGGATCCCAAACAGCCATATGATAACCCATCCGGCGTGCAGCCGAGGCGAACATCGCACCCAGCTGTCCCCCTCCCAGCACACCGACCACAGCTCCTGGCTCAAGGATGTGTTTCGTCACAATCGCGGCTTCGCCTCACGCTTTCCCTTGGCCTCTGGAGAATTCAAAACCCCCGTTGTTTGATCGGCGCGATAGCGTTGAATGCGCCTCGCGATATCAGGATCACACACAGCAAGAATCTGTGCAGCGAGGAGGCCTGCATTCTCGGCACCACCGATCGCAACTGTGGCAACAGGAATCCCCTTGGGCATCTGAACAATGGAAAGCAAGGAGTCCAGGCCGCGCAGGTTTTCCGTTGGAATGGGAACGCCAATCACCGGCAGGTGCGTTTTGGCCGCCAACATGCCGGGAAGATGAGCCGCTCCTCCTGCTCCAGCAATGATGACCTTGATTCCACGACCGGGAGCACTGGCCGCATATTCAAACAGACGGTCCGGCGTTCGATGTGCTGAGACGACTAAGAATTCATATGGAATATCGAGTTGAGACAGTATGGTTCCTGTTTTCTCCAAGATCGGGAAATCCGATTTACTTCCTCCGAGCACGCCGACAACGGCTCGAGGACCCTGAACCTTTCGAGGCGATCGGCTCACTGTCCGTCTCCCCTTGGTCATGCTGTACGTCCTTTCTTTCTTGTTGGAAATCGGCACGACATGGAAGGCCTGTCTGAAGCACCTTATCGGGTCTGTCTGGGGTGGTCAAGAAGGATGCTCGTGCTCGAAATAAGGGAGACCATCATGAGGAGGCAACCGAGGAAAGCGTCGTTGCGAGATCCGGCTGTCTAGTGTGAAAAGTGTTCTGGAAGTCTTGCGCACTCTCAAAATACAAAGATGACTCAGAGGAAATCCTCTGAGCCATCTTTGCGAAGCTGAGTTCATGCGCCGCAGCAATGCTGCGGCACAATTTTACTACTTAATTCCCTGGCCGGCTGACCTTGGAGCAAACATCTCAAAGATGCTTGGTTCACGCTCCGAGTAGTCCGGTGGGAAGAAGTTAAACCGTCGCCAAAGCTCGTACCAGAGAGGAACACGATTCATGATCACCCAGCCCAAGACATTGGTCCCCTGTCTGACCTGGGTCTGATCAGGCCAAGGTTGAGGATCATCTGGATCGGGAACGACCCAGAATCGGAAATTCCCCTTTCCATCGTCGATCTGGTCAACCACTTTGATGACCCCAGAACGAGTCCCGGCCATGAGCCCTGGCCAGGCCGGTAATGGAATGGCCGGCACCCCGAAGAAGAGAATCCTAACCTTTCGGCCAGCCTTCAAAAGAGGTGCATCCAGCCCATCAGCAAACATTTCGATAGCTGGATCACTCGCGAGCGGTGAAATAGTGACTAAATTATCACCCTGCTTGACCGTTTCGTTAATGCCGACACGCGCCATCCTGACGACAGTGCCATCCATCGGCGCATAGAGTTTCGCGGCTTCAATACGTTGCTGGACGCCCTGCTGTTTGTACTCGATATCGGCTAACTGCTCAGTCGCCTTAGCAGCTTCTGCAACCGCGGCGTCACGTGACGCGATGGCATCGATGAGTTTCTGATTCACATCGGCCGTAATCTGATCACGACCGAAGTTGAGCGCTGACCTGGCTTGCTCGGCAGCCAACAGACTTGCTTGGGCTGCCTGTAGGCCTGCCTTCGTGCCGATTTCCGTCTGAATCGTCAACTCAAGTTCTCGTTGTGAGACCAATCCATCCCTAACCAGCTGCCGATGACGGTCGACGTTAAGCTGCGCAGTATCGACATCGATCTTGAGCTGTTCGACCTTTTGTTGGGCTTCACGGACTCTATTGTCGGCCTCGACTACCCGCGCTTCCGCTGAAGGCACAGCGGCCTGAACGAGTTTTCTCATTTCCCCGATCCGCCTGTTCAACTGATCGGCTCTACCCAGTGCAGCCTCACGCGTTTTCCCCAAGGCCTCCTTTCGTTGTTCGAAAAGAGGAAGGATTTCAGGCGCCATGTAGGTTGGGTCATAGTCCTCGAGTTCGCCGATCAGGTCCCCTTTCTTAACCTGGACACCTTCATAGATATGCCAGGCCTTGACCCGACCGGTAATCCGCGATTCGATCTTTTGCGGACGATCGTACGGAGTATAGGCCGAAACCTTCCCTGTCGCCTGAATGGTCTGCGTCCAGGGCACGAACTCAAGGATGATTAAGAACACGAGCAGGATCGTGAGGATCGCTCGCGAAGCCGTGAACATGCTGCCAGAAAGTTTGACGTTCTCCCAGCATGGCAGCTTTGACAATGCTGAGCCCTGCTCGATTGCGATTGCCTCTAACCCAACCCCTCTCGTTACGAGGGCACGTTCTTCACCTCTGTCGAGACCACCACCTAGGCTTGCCATGGAGCCTCCATAAATTTACCTGTGTTGATGGGCCAATGTGTTAACCATTGCTCATTATGCATGGGCATGGTGCAGCATAATACGACGATCCGCGTGATCCGTCAGGTTTGGATCTGTGGACACAAAGATCACCGACCATGCTTCGTCCTTTGAGCACAAACGCCGCAGAATCCGCTCTCTCAACGATGGTTCAAGCGAATGAATCAAACCATCGAATATGAGCACTTGCGGACGCCCTAGGATAGCGCGGGCGAGCAAGATCTGCACAATGTGCGTCGGTGAAATGGATTCCCCGAGTGAGGAGATATCCGACTTGACTCCGCGTGGCAAACCTTCGACGTCTTCCTCCAGTTCGACAAAGCGGAGGGCCCAGTTAAGGTCATCATAGGAGACATACGAACGTCCCATGACGATGTTTTCTTCGACGGTCCCATCGACCAAGGTCAATTGGGAATCAATCATCACGCTTCGGCATTGGTTGAGGCCATTAGGATCCATATAGCGAAGATCCACCCCGTTGTACTGAACGACTCCGTTTGTGGGAGTTTCGAGCCCACCCAGGACACGAGCCAACGCTGTTTTGGCTGCCGTGGTCCTAGCATAAATGCCAAGCTTTTCACCTGGCGCCACATCTAGGTTGAAACCATCAAACACGGAGGCCCCTCCATGGATAAGGCTGACACCTTTGCAGGTGACACGAACACCCTGGGTCAAATGCTTCGGCATGCCCACAGGTGATTCGACTGAGACGTAATCTTGCTCCTGTTTAAAGACTTCATCGAGGTGAGTCAGGGCCGTGAAGAAATAATACACGAATCCCATGTTCTTGATCAGCGTGTCAAAATTGATGACCAGAGCACCAACGACCGCTTGGACCGCGACAAGCTGGCCAAGGGTCAGCTGGCCAATGGCCATAAGGTAACCCGATATGCCGAGAGCTGCTGCCTGTGCAAGCGCTTGTCCACCCACGGAACCGATGTACTGACGCACGAGGACCCGAAATCGTGCTTTTCGAGCGTCCACATAATGATTGACGAGATCGTTCGTCCGTTGAAGAACAAAAGGGCGGCTGTCGCTCGCTTTGAGTTGCAACGAATTCTGCGCGACCTCTTGCACCCAACGGAAGACATCGTACTTTGCGTGAGACATGTCGAGGGTCGTCTTCAACGCACCACGGGAGAGCACGAAGAACGTGATCGCAAACCCCGCCATGAGAAGCAAGTTGTACATGAGAAAATAGGGATGGTACACCATGAGCAACAGCATACCGACCGAGCCACCCACGAGCACATTGATCAAATCGAACAGCAACGTGGACAACGCCCGTTGCATGAAGACTGTTTCAATGAAATAGTTCGAAAGATACTGGGCTTGTTTGGTTTTAAATCGATTACGAGGAAGCTGCTCAACCATCGCAACCGTAATTCTGGCGAAGACTCTACGCTGGATCACGTCGATCGCGTAAAAGTGGAAGGTCTTGAACAGACCGACGAACAACAACACCGTCAACATAATTGCGGTCAATGTCCAGATCATGACCGGCTGAACCGCATACGAGAAGGTGCTGACCATCTCCTGTACGGTCAATGGGACGATCAAGGAAAAGAACGCGACGGCCAAGGCGTAGGAAATGATCAAATACATGATCCTTTTCTCAGCCTTCATGGACACTGATAGCTGTTTCATCAATGCTTGAAACAGACCCGGGTAACGATCGCCCTGAGGTTCTTTCATGAGCACCCCCAGTTATAAGTCAGGATGTGAATCAATTGGTTCCTTACTGATACGAATCACCGCCGCACTTAACCACACTACGAATTCTTAAGCCAACCCACCGAACGTACTATCTACCCCATCAAATCATTAGTCACGTCCCAGAGCTGCACGACCCGATAAGCCGGCCGCATGTAACGGATCTCCGTATTTAGCGAGGATGTTGTTCGGGAGTGGCTTCGACAACGCTCCCTTGGCCCACAACATTCCCCCTCGAGCCACGGCGTAGTCGGCTTGCGCCCGATAAAGTTCGTACGCGGCCTCGACGACAGCGCGCTCCCGTAAGTTGACGAACAGCACACTCGTCGCCCCCATGTTGAACCGAGCCCGTTCACCTTCTTCCAACGTTTTAGCCAAGCGCAGCGCTTCGGTGGCAGCTTTCACTCGGTCCCTGGCCCGCACAATCGCCGAGAGCCAGTTGTCGACATCGATCTCGACCTGACGCTCAGTATAGGCCTGCTTATACGCCAACCGTGCCTGTTCAGCCTCAGCATGCAGGACCTTCCCGCGGGCACCTCGATTGAACAGCGGCATACTGAAACGAAGTTGCATGTTGTAGCCGAACCCTCCGACCCAATAGAGAGAGCCCACCGCCGGCCCACCTGAAAACGTCAGCTTTGGAAGGAGACTATTCTTCGCAAGCTTCAACTCGATATTGTTCAACCTAGCTTCGATGTAGAGATCACGTACTTCCGGACGATCCTCCGCGGCTTCTAGCTTAAAGGCCGCCACATCCTCTTCGCTCGGCAACGGCGTTTCCCCTTGAAATTCAGGGGCCCATTCAGGGCGAGGCGTCACCGGTTCGCCGTTTTCCCAAAGAAACAGGGCCAGCTTATATTGCTCATACTCCACCTTCCGTTGCGCGGCAATGGCAGCCTCTCGGCGGCGCTGCACTTCTTCTTGGGCCTCGACTACGTCGATCGGAGCGACCGCTCCGGCTTTGGATCTCCCTTCAACCATGCGATAGCGCTCTTCCGCGACGGCCAGCGTACGCTTCACCACATCGGCTTGTTTGACGGCGACCTGCCAATCCCAATATTGAACGGCCCCGGCGAGATAGAGATCCTGCCGTTTCTGCGCCACCTTCACCTCGGCTTGCGGTCCGGCAAGCTCCGCCTGTTGAAACTCGGCATACTCCTCGTTGACCATGAATCCACGCAGGAGATTAAAGGCTCCGCCGACGATCAGCATTTGCTGTGGCCAGAACAGTTGGAGGTCTTGAGGGAAGGCTACCAAACTCCCGCGGGTTCCTGAATTGATAGTGTGGCGATCACCGAAACCATTACGAATACCCCCGAATACCTCAATGCCCCAGGGATGCGCCACTTTGAGCATGGTATCGCTATAGCCGCTCGTCAAGTCATTCGGTATGCCGGAAACGTTCGTCAGGTTATACGTGACATACCGATCCATCTCGACCTCGTTCCGAATCCTCGGCTCCCACGTGCCCAACGCTTTCAGGACTTTCGCCCGGGCTTGTGACCGTTCCAGTCCGGTGGCCCGGAGCAGCGGATGGGTCAACTCAATCCTGGCCAGTACCTCTTCAATGGTCAAGGGAGCGGTCCTCACTGACTCGGCGTTAGTTGCGCCCGCAGCGGCGTGAGGTTCCGCCATTGCAGCCACCGGCATAATCATCAATGAGAACAGCAATAGAAGGATCAAGGAAGAATGCTCCTTTGTTGCTGAATTAATCGCGTCCAACCACGGGTTGACCTGAGAGACCAGCTGCCGTCAGCGGATCGCCATACTTCGCCAAGGACTCCGTCGGCCAGGGCTTCGACAACACGCCCCTCGCCCACAGCATCCCTCCACGTGCCACCGCGTAGTCGGCCTGCGCCCGATACAGCTGGTACGCCGATTCCACCACGTTGCGCTCCCGGAGGTTCACAAAGAGCACCGTACTCGCGCCCAAATTGAAGCGGGTCCGTTCACCCTCTTCCAACGTCTTGGCCAAGCGCAGCGCTTCCGTGGCCGCCGTTACCCGGTCTCTGGCCCGCACGATCGCCGAAAGCCAGTTGTCCACATCAACGCTGACTTGTTGCTCGGCATACAACTGACTGAAGACCAATTGCTGCTGCTCCGCCTCCGCCGTCATGACCTTCCCCCGCCCTTCCCGCTGGAACAGCGGCATCGCAAACTGCGTGGCGATCCGATAGCCCACCCCCACCGCCCAGTCGCCAGGGGTATCCATCCGTCCCCCTTCTAAATTCAACTTCGGGAGGAGGTAGTTCTTGGCGAGCTTGAGGTCGATATTGTTCATCTTCGCTTCGATATAGTAGTTGCGCACTTCCGGCCGATCTTCCTTCGCCTCGACCTTATAGGCTGCGATTTCCTCTTTGGTCGGGAGCGGGGTCTCGCCCTGGAATTCCGGCGCCCATTCCGGCCGTGGGATCACCGGCTCCCCATGCTCCCACAGAAAGAGCGACAGGTTGTACTGCTCATACTCCACCTTCCGTTGCGCCGCGATCGCCGCCTCTCGGCGATTCTGTACCTCTTGGTTCACCTCGACGACATCGAGCGGGGCCACCTTCCCGCCCTTCGCCAGCCCTTCCACCTGGACCAAGCGGTCTTCGGCCACAGCCAAGGCCCGTTTCACAATCTCAGCCTGCTTCACGGCGACCTGCCAATCCCAGTACTGCACAGCTCCGGCGAGATAGAGATCCTGTCGTTTCTGCGCCACCGTGATCTCCGCCATCGGTGCCGCGAGCTCGGCCTTCTGGTACTCCGCATACTCATCGTTGATCATGAAGCCGCGCAGCAGCTTGAACTTTCCCCCGAAGATCATCTGTTGCTGTTCATAGAAGAGGTTCACATCAGGGATGACGCCAGAAAAGGTATGGAAGAGGCGATCTCCGAAGCCGTTACGGATCCCGCCATGGACCTCAAACCCCCAGGGATGCCCGACATTGAGCTTGCTGTCGTTAAAGCCCACCGTGTGCTCATGGATGACGGACAGAAAATTCCAATCCTGATACCGATCGACTTCGGTAAAGTTATTGAACTTCGGCTCCCAGGCCCCGAGGGCCTTCAAGATTTTCGCCCGGGCCTGCATCCGCTCGACCCCGGTCGCCCGGAGCAGCGGATGGGTCAACTCAATACGAGCCAGGACTTCATCGATGGTCAAGGGTGCGGTGCGTACCGACTGGGCCTGCACGACGCTGTGATCAATCACCGGCGCCGTACCAGACTCCGCCCTGGTCGTCACGGGAAGCAAGATTATAATGATGAAAAATAGAGCTGCCATTAGAAGGATGCTCCTTGTGCCGGTTTAATCACGGCCCGGCTTTTGAAACCCGTACGTACCGGCAGCCGTCAGTGGATTGCCGTACTTCGCCAAGGATTCCGTCGGCCAGGGCTTCGCCAACACGCCCCTCGCCCACAACATGCCTCCACGCGCCACCGCGTAGTCGGCCTGCGCCCGATAGAGGTGATACGCCGACTCCACCACGTTACGCTCCCGGAGGTTCACAAAGAGGACGGTAGTTGCCCCCATGTTGAATCGCTTGCGTTCCCCTTCTTCTAGTGTCTTGGCCAAGCGAAGCGCTTCTGTCGCTGCTTTTACCCGGTCCCTAGACCGCACGATCGCCGAGAGCCAGTTGTCCACGTCGAGGTTGATTTGTTGTTCGGCATATTGCTGTTTCAACGCTAATTGTTGCTGCATCACTTCCGCGCCCATGACCTTCCCACGTGCTCCCCGTTGAAACAGCGGCACTTCAAAGTGAAGGTTGACATGGTAGCCGACGCCTACAATCCAGTCCGTGGCGGCATCCGCCGGGCCGCCCTCGATATCCAACTTCGGGAGGAGTTTGTTCTTGGCGAGTTTGATGTCGATATTGTTCATCTTGGCTTCGATATAGAGGTCCCGCAATTCTGGGCGAGCTTCATGCCCCTCCAACTTATAGGCCGCGATCTCTTTTTCGGTCGGGAGCGGCGTTTCGCCTTGGAATTCCGGTGCCCATTCCGGCCGCGGGGTCACCGGCTCGTTCTGCTCCCAGAGAAAGAGAGACAGTTTGTACTGCTCGTACTCCACCTTCCGTTGCGCGGCGATCGCCGCCTCTCGCCGCTTCTGCACCTCTTGGTTTGCCTCGACGACATCGAGCGGCGCCACCTTCCCGCCCTTCGCCAACCCTTCGACCTGGATCAAGCGGTCTTCGGCCACGGCCAAGGCGCGCTTCACAATTTCGGCCTGCTTGACGGCGACCTGCCAATCCCAGTACTGCACGGCCCCGGCGAGATAGAGATCCTGCCGTTTCTGCGCTACCTTAATCTCCGCCTGAGGACCTGCGAGCTCAGCCTGTTGATACTCAGCGTACTCTTCGTTGATCATGAGGCCGCGCAGCAGTTTGACCGACCCGCCAAAGATGAATTGCTGCATCCTATCGAGCCCCTGTACGTCAGGGATCGCAGAAAAAAGTAAAGTACCGCGATCCCCGAAGCCTTGGCGGAGCCCGCCATGGACCTTCAAGCCCCAGGGATGCCCGATCTCGAGCTTGCTGTCGTTAAATCCAGCCATCAGCCTTTGCGGCTGGAGCGGCTCGCATGGAGCGGTACAGCTAAGGCCAGCCACGGGGGCCGTCGTGAGATTCCACGTCTCATACCGTTCGGCTTCTAAAATGTTATGGAACGTCGGTTCCCAGGCCGCGAGCGCCTTCAGAATCTTCGCCCGGGCCTTCGTTCGCTCGGCTCCGGCCGCTTGAAGCAAGGGATGCGTCAACTCGATACGGGCGAGGACTTCATCGATGGTCAGGGGAGCGGTGCGAGTTGCCTGAGTCTGGACGGCACGAGAGTCCATCATCGGTTCCGCCAGTGCGGTCATTGGCAGGAGAATAACAATGGCCAATACCAGAGCGATCATGCAGGATGCTCCTTTCACATTGGGTGGCGGACGGCGCCCACAGTAGCAATCTCCCGCTTATTTTTCAAAATAGATAAAACGGATTGGAGTTATCGGCTAATCCGATGTATAGTGGCTTCCCTAACTCGACGACTAGGGCCATATGGATTGGTTGAACTATCACCACCTGCTGTACTTCTGGTCCGTCGCCAAGCACGGAACCATGACCAAAGCGTGCGAGGAGCTGCGCCTCGCGCAACCGACGATCAGCGGACAGATCCGTCTCTTGGAAAACACGTTGGGGGAAAAGTTATTTATCCGCACCGGACGCCGCCTGGCGTTGACAGAGATGGGCCACCTGGTCTTCAAGTATGCGGAGGATATCTTCGCGACCGGCCAGGAACTGCTGAACACGGTCAAGAGCCAAGGGAACGGGCACCCCACCAGGCTGGTGGTGGGCATCGCGGAGGCGATCCCAAAACCACTGGCCACTCAACTGCTCAAGTCGGCCCTGAAACTGTATCGGCCGACTCGTTTGGTCTGCCAGGAAGACAAACTGCGCCAACTGTTGACCGATCTGACAGCCCATCGGTCCGACCTGGTGATCGCAGACACCCCAGCCCCGCCTGGGACCAAGGAGCATATGTACAACCACCCCTTGGGTGAATCCGGGGTAACTCTCTTCGCGACCGCAAAGTTGGCCACACAATACCGCCGAGGCTTTCCGGAATCACTACGGAACGCCCCCATGCTGCTTCCCACCGCAAACGCCATGCTTCGACGATTGCTGGACCAATGGATGGTTAACCATGGCCTCCACCCGTTGATTGTCGGTGAGTTCGACGATAGCTCGACCTTGAAGGCGTTCGGCCAAGACGGATATGGCATCTTCCCCGGGGCCTCGGTGATCGAGCATGAGATCTGCCGCCAATACCGGGTACAGACGGTCGGACAGCTGGAGGGGCTCAAACAACATTTCTACGCCATCACGGTGGAGCGGCGCGTGAAACACCAGGCCGTCCTGGCACTCGTCCGAACCGCCCGACGAGAGCTGCTCGGCTAAGAGCACCTCGACCCTGCCTCCATGTCCCCACACCTCCATTTCTATTTTGGCATCTTTGCAGGATGAGCTCGGCACGTGGTCTGGAGTCATCCATCGATTCTTTGTATAGTGCGATCTTATGGAATGGCTGAATTATCACCATCTCCTCTATTTTTGGTCGGTTGCGAAGCACGGCACTGTGGCCAAGGCTTGCGAGGAGCTCCATCTCGCTCAACCTACGATCAGTGCACAGATTCGAGCCTTGGAGGAGAGTTTGGGCGAAAAGCTGTTCATCCGAACCGGGCGTCAGCTCATCCTGACGGAAATGGGCCGGATTGCATTCAGGTATGCGGAAGATATCTTCTCCATCGGGCGAGACCTGATGAATACGATGAAGGGACGGGGTAGCGGCCGTCCTCTCCGCCTGACCGTTGGCATTGTCGACGTGGTCCCCAAGCTGCTGGCTGCCCGGCTTTTGGAATCGACCTCGAGACAATCCCCATCAACACGCCTGATCTGTTGGGAGGATAAGTTAGACCAGCTGCTAGCCGACCTGGCCATCCATGGGCTGGATTTGGTCATCGCCGATACACCGGCCCCGCCAACCATCAAGGTGCAGACCCATAACCATCTCATGGGAGAATCCGGCGTTACCTTCTTCGGGGCGCCCAAAATGGCGGTGCGATACCGTCGCAACTTTCCTCGATCCTTGAACGGTGCGCCTATTTTATTGCCCACCTCGAACGCGATCCTTCGCAGGTTATTAGACGATTGGCTGGCACGTCACCACCTGTCGCCGACTATTATCGGAGAGTTCGAAGATAGTGCGACATTAAAGGCCTTCGGCCAGGAAGGCCATGGGCTGTTCCCCGGATCGACGGTGATGGAGAAAGAAATCTGCCAGCAGTATCGTGTGCAGGTGGTTGGGCGCCTCGATTCCGTCAAGCAAAGGTTTTATGCGATCACTGTTGAGCGGCGGCTCAAACATCCGGCAGTGGTGGCCCTCCTAGACGCGGCCCGCCGTGATATTCTGGCATGATCCGGCTGTACAATCTCCCACCATGACCTGTTTGAAACCCATTCCTACCACTTTACACCGAAAGTTTGTGGAAACCCTGGTGGGCTTAGTATGATGTCGAAGGTGCGTGAGGATGGCTCATCAACCTCTTGAGATCCTATAGGGATACAGCTCGTGGGAAGCCTAGATCCTGACCTGGCACATCAACCCCGCTTTCTCAGCCAGGACAGGGCCACCGACGAGATCACCATCGACGAGCTTGCCGCCTCAACCACACTCCAGTCCTGGGAGAATGCACAGCTTCCGAAGGGCTGGAGATTTTCCTCTCGTGTACCGGTTAGCCTGGTTCTCCTTTTCTTGCTTATCATCATTTTCGTTCCCTGGACTCAGACGGTGACCGTGACTGGCCAGATGTCGGCCTACACGCCCCACGAACGACCACAGGACGTCGAAGCTCAGATTACCGGTCGCATCAAGAAATGGCACGCATTAGAAGGTGACCAGGTTCGGGAAGGTGATCTCATTCTCGAATTAGAAGACAATGACCCCAACTTCATGTCACCCGACTTACTCGCCTTTCTCGATCAACGGAAGAAGGCGCTCGAGAACACCAAGAGCGCGGCATTGGCCAGAGTCGACCAGCTCGACAAGCGCATCTTAGAAATGCGGAATCTTGTCAAAGCCGCCGTCCCGTCGGCGGAGGCCCGCGTCGTCGAGGCCGGCAGCAAGGTGCGCCAAGCGCACCAGCAGGTCGAGGCAGCCAAGATCGCCGCCATCACGGCAGCGCTTAACCTCGAACGGCACAAACAGCTCCTCAAGAGAGGCTTGGTGTCTCAGCGAGAGCTGGAGTTGGCGGTCCAAACAGATACCGCAAGCCAGGCCGATCTCGAGGGGGCGCAGGCGAATCTCCGAGCAGCTGAAGAGGCCATGAAGTCACTGGGGTTCGGACGCGACCAAGTGAGCGCAGAGATGTTGCAGCGCCTGCTTGATGCGGAAGCGACTCGTGATGCATCGGTTGCCGAAGCTGCCAAAGTGGCCGACCAGCTCGCCGATGTCTCGCTGCGACGGTCAAACGCCGAGCAACGCCGGTTGGCTGGCAGAATCTTGGCCCCGATCGACGGCACGGTCGTCAAGATGGCCAAAGTCGGGGCCGGTGAAACCGTGCGACAGGGCGACACGTTGGTGCGCCTTTCTCCCACCAGCACGGACAAGGCGATTGAGATGACGGCAGACGGACTGGACGCTCCTCTGCTGAATGTCGGTCGGAAGGTCAAAATCCTCTTCTATGGCATCCCAGCCATTCCTTTGCCGGCCTGGCCTGAACTCATGGCCGGTACGTACAACGGGGTGATCAAGGTGATCGACCAAGTCGATGACGGAAAGGGCAACTATCGGTTCTGGGTCGTTCCCGACCTCGACGATCGTTCCTGGCCGGAGCAGTCCCACGTCCGCCAGGGCACGAAAGTGATGGGATGGGTCATTCTCAACCGAGTGCCACTCTGGTACGAACTGTGGCGTCGATTCAACCTGTTCCCACCCGACTACGAGGAGCGATCACACACGATCATCGATACGCTTCTGCCGAAAGCTGGGCGGGGATCAAAATAATCACCGGCCCCTCGTCAGGAAGGCAACAACGGTACGGACGTGCCCGAATCATCAAGAGCAATGCGCCGATCGACATAGGGTGTTAAATTCGGATCGGTCGAGACGAACAAGACGGTCCATGATTCCTCTTTCGAACAGATTCGCCGAAGGATGGCGTCGCGCAAGGCCGGCTGCATGTCGTGAATCATCCCGTCGAAGATAAGGAGTTGAGGCCGTCCCACAATGGCACGGGCGAGTAAGATGCGCAGGATATGGGTTGGTGCCGGAATCTCCCCGAACGCGCGGATATCGGAGTTAATCCCCAGCGGAAGAGTTGCAATCTCTTCCTGGAGCTGGGTCAACCAGAGCGCCCATCGGACATCGTCATAGGAGACGGCGGAACGTCGCCACACGATATTGTCCGCGATCGTCCCATCCATCAATGACAACTGTGAATCGATCATGAAGCCGCGGTGCTGATTAATACGGTTCAGATCAAGATGTCGGAGATCGACATCGTTATAGGAAACGCACCCGCTGCTCGGTGATTCGAGACCAGCCAACACCCTGGCCAGCGCCATTCTGGCCGCAATGGTCTTTGCATAGATGGCCACCCTCTCTCCAGAGGCAACCTCCAGGTCAAGATTGGCGAAGACGGGGGTTCCGTCGCGAACCACGCCCAACCCGACACCGGTTAACCGGATGCCATGATTTTTGGGATCACGAAGAGTCACAGTGGAAGTCGGCGGAGGACGACGTTCCTCTTGTGGGAGCGCGAAGAAGGCTTCGAGTTCCTCCAACGACGTGAAGAAGAAATATACGTGCCCGATACTCTTGACGACCGCATCAAAGTTGACGAGAAGGCTTCCCACCACGACCTCAACCGCTACCAGTTGCCCGAGAGTCAATTGGTCGATGGACAGCAGCCAGCCGGCCAGCGCCAGGGTGCCGCTGTGTGCGAGCGCTTGTCCTCCTACAGACGCGATAAATTGACGCAGGAGCACGGCAAAGCGTGCCCGGCGATACTCGATATACTTTGCCGTCAATTGGTCGGTTTTCTGAATGAGCAACTCCCGGCTATCCGTCGCCTTGATGTGCAGCAGATTGCGTGAAATTTCCTGCATCCAGTGCAGTACGTCGTATTTGGCGTGAGACATGGCGATGGTCGTCCGCAGCCCTCCACGAGACAGGACGAAGACAATGAGCGTGAATCCGAGGAGCAGCACCAAATCAAACAGAATGAAGTAGGGATGATAGAAGACCAAAATGGTCATCCCGACGAAGCCGCCGACGATCACATGGACTAGATCGACGAGGAGGACCGACAAGGCACGCTGCATGAATGACGTTTCCATGAAGAAATTCGAGACCTGGGGCTTGAATCCTTGGAGTCGGATATGAGGCAGCTTCTGAGCCATGGCAAAAGCCGTCCTCACAAAGAGACGACGCTGCAGCACCTCGACCGCATAATGTTGCAACGTCTTGAACAGCCCCACAAATGCCAGCACGACGACCATGATAATAGCCAATGTCACAATCATGACCGGTTGGATCGCGAAGGAGAACGTGTTGACCAATTCCTGGACAGTCAACGGGACGATCAGAGAGAAGAGTCCGATCACGAGCGAGTACAAACCTACAAGTACCAGAATTCTACGCTCGGTTTGGAAAAAGCGCCCAAGATGCCGTGAGACTTGAAAGAGGTTGGGCTGAGATGTGCCGGGTGATTGTCCCATGTGTCAGCGTTCCACGATTCTCCGAGTCATGCGAGCGTTCACTTCATGTCAAACGTAGGCCCAGCATATCCGGCACCAGCATCCCGTATTCACGGAGACCCTATCACGATCTGGCTGGTTCGTCATGTCATCGGTCACTCACTCGCAGGGAATCGCTCGGGGTCTTGGCCCAGGCTCCGACAGCCCACTGGTACAGTGCCAAAGACTTGTGGTACTCGGCTTTCGCCCGAATAACCTGAATTTCTGAGTCCACGGTGTTGCGTTCGCGAAGGTTGACGAACAGAACGCTACTGGACCCGACGCTGTAGCGGTAACGCTCCCCCTCTTCGACGAGCTTGGCCAGACGGAAAGCCTGTGACGCTTCTTCCATCCGTTCGCGAGCCCGCTCGATGGCAGACAGGGCATTATCGACGTCGACAACGACTTGGTTTTCCCGGTACTGTTGGGCCATGACGAGCCGTTCCGCCTGGCCTTGCGCTTGAAGGACTTCGCCTCGGCTTCGGCGTTGCAGAAGAGGAACCCTTAGCTCGACGCCGAATCGATATCCCAATCCGAGAACGAATTTCTCCGGAGAACGTGCCGGTGCAGCCTCCAAGTTTAGGCTCGGGAGCAGGTTGTTCTTGGCCAGAGCGAGGTCGATGTTATTGATCTTTGCCTCTACTTCGAGTTCTTTGACCTCGGGTCGTTCTGAGAGTGCTCTTGCCTTTTGACTCAAGACGTCGTCCACGGTCGGCATCCGCCTCTCCACCGGGAAGTCCGGGACACGCTCGAGCGGAGGAGCCGACGGGGAGCCATTTACCCACAGGAACATGGAGAGTTTGAACGCTTCTTGCTCGAGCCCTCGCCGTGCAGCGATCGCGACTTCGCGGCGTCGGTGTACCTCCTGGCCGGCTTCCGTCACGTCGATGACGGCGACTGACCCCGCATTCGCGAGCTCTTGCACCAGAGTATACCGGTCTTCCGCCACAGCGACTGCTCGCTTTTGGACATCGAGCAACTTGGCAGCCGCAACCCAATCCCAGTATTGATGGGTAGCTGCTAAGAAGAGATCCTGCCTCGTTTTGGCGATTTTTATTTCTGCGCGAGGAGAGGCCAATTCGGATCGCTGTTGCTCAGCGCGTTCTGGATTGATCATCAGGCCCCTGAGCAACGGCAAGAAGCCGCCCAGGATGACCTGCTGATTACCGTTACCGAACGACAAGTCAGGGATTCTCGCCTCACCGATTGCTTGGTGAAATCCGGCGCTGCCTCGAAAACCCAATGGGTGAAGCGCTTCAACCAACGTGTCGTTAAACCCTACGGTTTGAGTTCCCTTGCTCGGGTCCGCGCTTGAAATAAAGCGTTCAAGCTCTGTGTCGTTCACGAGAGTGGGCTCAAAGGCACCCAGTGCCTGCAGCATCTTCCCCTTGGCGATCGTTTTTTCAGCTCCGGCGCCCCTCAGGAGCGGATGGGTCCGATCAATCCATGAATGAAGTTCCTCGAGACCGAACTGAATAGGCGGGAGCGATGTGGCCGCCGACAATTCTTTGGCCTGATCAGTGTAGCCGACCACCGGCAGCATGAGCAGACAGCTAACAACAAACACCAGGACTTTCATGGAACGACTCCTTTCTATGGATGTACGTCCGGTTTGATTGGAGTTTTGGGAAGCCATGTCCCGTAACAGTCTGAACGGGCGGGTTGGGATCAAAGAGCATAGATGCCGGCGACGAAGGTGATGACTAGATAGTCGTTTGCAATCCGACCCTTTTTCTGGTGTGCTTATGCAAGTTTGTTGAATGCGTCCAATGCGGCGACTTTATAGCACTCGGTCAGAGTTGGATAATTGAAGGCAGTCGACAGAAAATAATCAAGTCCGCCTCCCAACCCCAACACAGCTTGGCCGATATGGATCAGCTCTGTCGCACCAGTGCCGACTGCGTGAACTCCCAAGAGACGATGGTCCTGTCGGTGAAACAGCAGCTTGAGGAATCCGCTGTCATCCCCCAGGATGTGACCACGCGCAATCTCTCGATAGCGGGCAACCCCGCTCTCATAGGGAACCCTCCGCGCCGTCAACACGTGCTCCGGCTCTCCGACGGCCGACAGTTCAGGGATTGCGTAGATCCCGATGGGGAAATGAGGTGCCATCGGCTCGGCGTCGATGCCGAAAGCCGCACAAGCAGCCAGGCGACCCTGCTCGGCCGAGGTGGTTGCTAAACTCGGAAACCCGATGACATCTCCGGCGGCGAAGATGTGCGGGACGCTCGTACGATAGGCTTGATCGACCGTCAACCGTCCACGATCATCCGCCTTCAGTCCCGCTGCGGGCAGATTCAATCGATCGGTCGCCCCCTGCCGTCCTGCGCTGAACAAGACCAGGTCGGAGACCAGCCGTTTGCCCGACTCCAAGAAGATGAGAATCCGCTTGGAGAGTCCCTCGACGATCTCCAACCGCTCCACTGCTTCCCCGAGCCGAAAGGTAACACCCGCATTGCGCATTTGATGCAGCAACTCGTCGACCAGCTCTCCGTCAAGAAACTCCAACGGACGCTCCCGCTTGTCGACGACGGTCACCTCGATACCGAGCGCAGCAAACATCGACGCATATTCGATCCCAATGACTCCGGCTCCTATGACAGCAAGTCGTCGCGGCAGAGAGGTTATTTGCAGCAACTCGTCGCTTGTTACGACCAGATCCGGTTTAGGTGAGATACTCGGCGGCGGCGCAGGCACCGTCCCGACAGCAAGAAGGATGTTAGCGGCCGTCACCGCGTTCGACCGACTCTCTCGGCTCACCACAACTGTGTGGGCGTCTTGAAAAGCTGCTTCCCCTGACAGCACGGTGACGTCGTTGCGTTGAAGCTGTTCCCGGATAATCTCGGCCTGTAAGTGTTCCACCTCGGCGACCCGGGCCATGAGAGCTTGTGCACTGGGCCGCTGCCATAATGCCTGCTGTCCTGACCCATCAGTGAACCCGGCTCTGCCCATGACCGTCAGGACCGCTTCCCGAAACGTTTTGCTTGGGATGGTTCCTGTATCGACGCAGACTCCACCGACGAAACGGCCTCGTTCGATTACAGCGGTGCGTTTCCCCAGTTTGGCAGCTTGCACTGCAGCCCGCTGCCCGGCTGGGCCACTCCCGATGCAGAGGAGGTCGTAATCAAACATGGTTACCGGCTCGCCCCGATTGGTTCGATGTGCTGCACACCCTCTCTCTAGCGTGTCACGGCTTCTCGAAAGTCCGTCCTGGAAAGCCGCTCAATTCCCCCCCCCCTCCTGGGCACTTCGCGAATCAGGCATTGGAGTTTAGATCAAACTGACCTTTCCTGTCGCGAGGTCATACACGGCGGATTCAACCCGTAATTTTCCGGCCTTCGTTGTCTCCCGAATCACCGTAGAGGATGCGCGCAACAATTCAGCCTGAATCTTCGCATTGGCTTGGATGGCCTTATCAAGATTGCCGCCGGACTTTTCTATCGCCGGATAAATGCGTTGATACAACACGCTGATCTGCCCTGGGACGGTATCCGTCGTCATCGCAGCCTTCACGGCCCCACAATTACTATGACCGATCACAAGCAGGGTCTTGATCCCAAGGACCGCGACACCGAATTCCAGGCTGGCCACAATCTCCGGTGTCACCACGTTGCCGGCCACTCGTGTGACAAAGAGGTGGCCGATCGTTTGGTCAAAGACCAGTTCCACCGGTATGCGAGAATCGGCACAGGTCAGCACCGCCGCAAACGGCTCTTGTTTATTGACCGTACGCTCTTTCATGATGTTAAGATCGTGAGTAATGGATGTCAGCCGATCGGCAGCAAACCGTTGGTTGCCCGCGAGCAATTCATGCAGGGCTTCATCGGGGCTGAGGCCGGTTTGGGCATGAAGCGTTCTGGGGGAAGCAAGCTCGATTCCTGCTTGCGTGGCCGCACCAAGAGCCGCACCTGAAAGAACCGTTTGAAGGAATTGTCTCCTACCCATACCTGAGTGACTGCTGGCACGATGTATCATGTTCCTACCTCCTCAAACGCAGAGAGATCCATGCCTGGACAGACAGATGTTCCCATGAGGGAGAAGCTTTTTCTCTTATCCCATGGTTCCCACGGGGCCGACCCTTGAGTCCGGACTGACACCCACCAACTCTTCGACACGAAACAACCAACGGTCACCATGGGCGAGGATCGCCCCACGCATTTTCCCGGTTGAGGCTCGCTTCTCTAGGTGGTGCCTGTGTGCTCATCTGAAACGTTGGAAGGCTTCCCAAAGGCCAGCTGAACATCAACGCTCCACCGTCCGGCATTTGAAAGTTGCGGTAAGGAACAGCGTAGTGCGGCCCAGTTCCGATAAGGTGATGTGGATCGGTATGGGTCAGGCCCACCCAATCCCATGACGGTCGCTCCGCACGTTGCGACAAGCTCTCAAGGTTCAGGACCGGTCCCACAAATTCATGAGGTTCGACAAACATAAGCGATCGCCTCTGTTGTTCATCTTGAGCGACGACGTGCCTATGTGCCCATGAAAAGTCCGGGAATGCACATCCGACGACAACGAAGCTCAGAACCGTCGCCATCTTCTTCATGATCATGCCTCCTCTCGTGTCCTGCGGCATGAAACAGCCATTTTCTTCGGCTTCTGCTCAAGAGGCTCCACAGATCCCTGTCGCGTATGAAACTGCGGCGGCAGACCCGTTCACACTCAGGTAAGCCGCCGCCGCGGCCTATCACTGGCACTCTTCCTCGAGAATTTCCCGCTCTGCCTGCAACCAATCTTCAACTTCGTGTCCGTTTATTCCGCCTCGCTCGAGGTACAGCTCGTATGCTCGCCGGGCAATTCTTTTTTGAACGAATAGATCGTCACCCTCTTGTACCACTCCATTCAGCTCATACTTCTTCTCCGTCTGACGGTCTCGCTTCATAGCCCCCTCCCTTGTTGAAGATAGAGCCCTTACGCTATTCCCGTGCATCATCTTCGGCTTGGGATGCACAAAGAAACATCCATGACCTTTCTTTATCGGCTATGGTTAATTGCCTAGCCGTCCTGTGTAGGGATGGATATACTCCACAACAATTTTTCCATCTTTGGTTACCGCTGGACCGCTTCCTCCAGTCGCTTTGAGTGGAATCAGCAGATACGCGTTCCCGTTCGAATCAATCACCTCCATATGCGACACTTGCTCATCCAGTTCATGTACGTCCAGCTTCTCGTGTGTGATGACTTTGGGTTTGAGCTCCATGCCTACGCCGCTCATAGCTGACTTATCGCCAGCCCATACCGTTGATGCCATGACGATGGCCGTCCCCGCGATGACCGGCAGAATTCCTGCTTTGAACACGCTTGGCAATTTCATGATGCCCTCCTTATGGCTATGTGAGCGATGCGTTCACATAGTCATGATGTACCGGATCAATCGTTACATAGACAAATAGATAATGTATTGGTTAACCATCTAAAAATTAGATGGTATGTCTTTGTGAAGGCCGTGAAGTGCCCTCATCTGGGATGGTACGAGCTCATGATGAACAATCGCAGGTGTGACCGAAGGATGAAAGGTGAACGAAGAGAGAGCGCGTGGCAACGACTTGGCCTGGAAGCATCAGTCACTGCCCATGCCGCCCCACTGCCCTGAGCAACCGCTCTCGCTCCTGCGTCGTGAGTTCTTTCCATTCACCCACTTTTAACCCTTCGATGGTGAGGTGCATGATTCTCGTGCGGTGGAGCTTGATCACGCGATAGCCGAGCGCTTGACACATGCGCCGGATCTGCCGGTTGCGTCCTTCAGTGAGAACAATACGAAACCGATCTCCCCCCACCCGCGTCATACGACAAGGTTTCGTCTTGCTTCCGAGGATGACCACGCCGCGCGACATCTTATCCAAAAATGATTGATCGAACGACCGATCGACCTGCACCAGATACTCTCGTTCATGGCCGAATTCTGTGCGGAGGATGTCGTTGACGATGTCGCCGTCGTTCGTCAATAAAATCAGACCGGAGGAATCTTTATCCAGTCTTCCGATCGGAAAAATTCGCTCAGGGTGCCCGATTTCCGCAATGATGTTTCGGGGAATATGGGTCTCACTCGTGGTCGTCACGCCGACCGGCTTATGGTATTTGATGTACAGACCAGCCTTCCGCCAGAGGATCACGCAGCCCTCACGAGCAATGACGTCTTTAGGCTCTACGTGATCACCGAGTTTGGCCACCCGACCGTTAATCGTGACGACACCAGACTCGATCAGCCGGTCAGCTTCCCGCCGTGAGCATATCCCTTGTTCTGTAAAAAACTTATTGATGCGGATGGTGTGAACCACAGGAAATTGGCCTTAGCCCCCGGATACTCAAACAGGTTGCCAGCAAGGCCGCAGCGAGCGAAGGCGCGAGTCGTACGGTTTGTGTACGTCGAGCGTCTGAGCGAGGCGAGAACGATGCGGGCAGCCTGTTTCAGTGTCCGGGTTAGTAGACACGTTTGCCGGCCTTGATCCGACCAAGCATCCGATAGATCAACCGCGCGACGGTGAATTGCGGTGCGACAAACCCTTCAATGGGAGCGATCTCGCTGACATCCATTCCCACAATTCCTGGTCCGTCCGCAAGGGCCGTGATCAGATTGAGCGTATCATACCAGCCCAATCCACCAGGCTCAGGGGTCCCGAGTGCGGGGACAAGCGAGGCATCCAGCCCGTCGCAGTCGAAGGTGAGATACACGGGCGTTCGGCAGGCCGCCACGACATCCGGTATCCATTTCGACGCCCTGCCTTCATAGGGACCAGACGGATCAAGAATCGTGGCTGCAAAAAACGTTGCAATTCGATCAGTGGAGTCGGTACGGGCCACCTCCTCCAGACTAATCGATCGGATGCCCACCTGCACCAGGGACACCCCATCCTCCACCACCCGCGCCATGACACTGGCATGGCTGAAGGGATTCCCTTGATAGGCTTCACGCAGATCTCCGTGGGCATCGATCTGTACGACCGTCATCTGCTGGTACCGCTTCGCATGGGCCCGAATCGCTCCCAAGGCACCGGTATGTTCACCGGTCAACGTGACCACAAACCGGCCAGTTCCGACATGGGGTGAGACAAACGCCTCGATGGCGTCGACTGCTGCTCGGTCGACCTTCCCCTCGAGATTCAGGGGCACAGCCGTCGCAATCCCACCCCACTCGCGATAAGGCTCAACTCGAAGTTGTTCATCGTAGAACTCAACCTGGCTGGAGGCTTCCAGGATAGCCGATGGACCACGGTCTGATCCTCGGATGTAGCTGGAGGTATGCTCGTAGGGAGCCGGCAGGACATAGACGCCTGCTCGATCCGGATGGCACCAAGGTTCGTCGAGGCCCAGAAAATTGCGATCCGCCCCCTCCCAACCGACGGGAAGCGTCATGGGCATTCTCCCCTTACGCGAGACGGGCAGCCAAAGCCGACACAGCCAATCCCTCAGCCCCTCTACTTGCGGGAACGGTTGGGATCATTCTCCGGTGGAATGAAGACGGCCAGCGCGATGACCGTCGTCCACTTGCCCTTCTTCCCGACGGCCGACTGAGTGATGTTCAGCGTCTTGACGATTTTTCCGCCCATCTTAAACACCTGTTCACGCTCTTTCCACGCGACATTCGGATCGAACTCCACGCCTAAGGTCGTGGCGAGCATCTGCGCCGCCAAATCTTCTGTATATTCTCCGGTCTCTTCATCCGTTTCGCCATGCGCATGGTGCTCCGAAAGGTACCCATAGGTGCCGATGTCCGTGGGCTTCGCCAGGCCGACGGAGGCCGAAACCAGTTGGTTCCGTTCGTTGGTCTCGGATCGGGCCATCACGCAAAACGTGATCTCTCCAGGTTTTAACAGTTTCTCTCCGCGTTTTCGGGGGATGATCTTGCAATAGGGTGGAAGAATGGAGGACACACTGACGAGGTTACAGTAGGCGACACCCGCGCTGCGCAACGCTTCTTCGAACGAGGCCAGCTTCTCTTTGTGAACTCCCACACCTCTCGTGAGAAACATTTGCGTAGGTACCATCATCTCCCCTTTCGTCTGATAACCGACCTTTCAGGTTGCGTGGAGGTTGTTTCGTGATGTGTTCGCGAGCGGCTAGACTAACAAATCGAACCAGTTCAGCTACAGCATCGCGTGTGTTGTAGCAAGATTGGACCGGCTTCGCAATATCTTCTAGAGAGTTTTTTCAGCTGAGCTGGCTGGTTCTTTGAGGTTCATGATCAGCATGCGCGGTTCCGTCATATCCTCGATTGCTGCACGCACACCTTCTCGTCCCAACCCGGAATCTTTCACCCCGCCGTAGGGCATATGATCCGCGCGAAACGTGGGAATTTCATTGGCCAGGACGGCACCGACCTCCACATGACGAAAGGCGTAAAAAATCTTATTGATGTCTTGTGTGAAAATCCCGGCCTGTAGCCCATAGTCGGATTGATTGAGCAAGGCGACGGCCTCGCTCAACTGGCGATACGGCGTGACCGTCACGACCGGTCCAAACACCTCTCGGCATGAGACCTTCATCTGAGGGTTCACGTTCGACAGTACGGTGGCCTCGACCAGCGATCTCGTACGTTTTCCGCCCAATAGCACACGCGCTCCATCCGCTACAGCTTCACCGATCCACCCTTCTACCCGTTGCGCCGCTGCCTCGTCGATGAGCGGGCCCATGCTCGTCGTCTCGTCGGTTGGATCGCCTGTCTTTAACCGAGCGACGTGCATGAGGAGCTTGGTCGTAAACAAATCGGCGACCGAGTGGTGCACGAAGATCCGCTGCACGGAAATGCACGTCTGGCCGGCATACCCAAATCCGCCGGCGGCGCATCGCTGAGCGGCGACCTCGATGTCGGCATCCGGTTCGATCACGACCGCCGCATTGCCTCCGAGCTCAAGCGTCACTTTTTTCTTTCCACACTTGGCCTTCAACATCCACCCTACGGAGGCACTCCCGGTGAAACTCAGCAACTTGAATCGCGAATCGACCACCATTCGCTCAGCCAGAAGGTTATCGCACGGCACAATATTCAGTCCCCCTGGAGGAACTCCCGCCTCTAACGCGACCTCTCCGAGCAAGAGAGCCGTCAGCGGCGTTTGAGGAGCCGGTTTGATCAAGATGGGATTACCGGCAGCCAGTGCCGGTGCAACCTTGTGCGCCACCAGATTGAGCGGAAAGTTGAAGGGCGTAATGCCGAGAATCGGACCGATGGGGAACCGGCGGAGCAGGCCAAGATGCGTATCAAAACCGGGGGTCCAATCCAGCGGAACCACTTCACCCGGAATTCGTCGGGCTTCTTCAGCCGCAACCGTGAACGTTTGAATAGCCCGGGCGACTTCCCGCCTCGCATCGGTGATCGGCTTGCCGGCTTCCGTCGAAATCGTCGTTGCAAAGTCGTCCCGACGTCGAGAGAGCCGGGTCGCAATCTGTTGGAGAATATCGTATCGAGCATGGGCCGGCAGCTGTCCCATGGGAGCAGCTGCGCTGGATGTCGATGCGACGGCCTGTTCGATATCGGATTCCGTCGCTTGGGTAACCTGCGCAACCAGCTTCCCGGTAAACGGGTCAACGACCGGAGACGTACTGTCACCCACTTTCCACTGGCCATGAACGAGGAATGGTCGCGGTTCCTTCACTGGACGACTCGCTGGAGTCCGTGATGAAGCCGATGTTAATCCGCCGCTTCAACCGGAGCGGCAGATTCAACGGGAGGTTGAGTAGTCGTGGCCGTCTCTTGTGCAGCGACGGCCTTCGCAATCAGTTCTTCCGTACCCCAGTCGCGGATCGCGTCCAAGGTGAAGCCTTCATACGTCGACACGCCGTGGCAGGACGGACAATCCGGCATGGGAACTTTTCGGTAGAAGACTTCCGTGAGACAAGACATGCACACCCAAAAGTCATCGTCGCGATGGGACACGGGCCAGAACGATTGTACGGAATCCATAGGATATCCTACCCTTTCTGGTGAACAGGTCTAACGCAACCGAATGCGCGATGTCAACAACACTCGCGGAGGACAGGCAACCGACACCTTCTCTGCTTA
>Ga0224500_10000235_pt1 | contig 40475 bp, 39 predicted proteins | sample SF_Oct11_sed_USG_FD_168126 | JGI IMG/M metagenome (GOLD analysis project Ga0224500, IMG submission 168126) | Sediment microbial communities from San Francisco Bay, California, United States - SF_Oct11_sed_USGS_4_1 | ecosystem: Environmental > Aquatic > Marine > Sediment | place: USA: California...
ACCGCATCGCGCACCGTGAACGCGAAGGGCGCCGCGTGCCCCTGCGGGACGTAGCCGAGGCGCCGCGCGACGCCGGCGCGCGTCATGCCGTCGAGCGGCGCGCCGTCCAGGCGCACTTCGCCGGCCTGCGCCGGAAGCAGTCCGAGCAGCGTGCGGAACAGCGTCGTCTTGCCGCCGCCGTTGGGTCCGAGCACGCACAGCACCTCGCCTGCCCCGAGGTCCAGGTCCAGCCCGCGACCCACCGCGCGACCTGGATAGCCGTAGCCCAGGCCGCGCGCTTCGAGCGCTACTGCCATGCGCGCCTCGCGGTCGCGAACAGCCACAGGAAGAACGGCGTGCCGATCAGCGCCGTCAGCACGCCCGGCGCAACCTCGATCGGCGCGATCGTGCGGGCGAGCGTGTCCACGGCCAGCAGGAACGCCGCGCCAAGCGCCATGGAGAGCGGCAGCAGGCGCGAGAACTCGGGGCCGACGAGCATGCGCGCCGCGTGCGGGATGAGCAGCCCGACCCAGCCGATGATCCCGGAGATGGCCACCGCCGCCGCGGTCATCAGCGTCGCCGCGCACACCACTGCCAGCCGCAACCGGCCGACGGACACGCCGAGCGCGCGCGCCTCGTCGTCGGCAAGCGAGAGCAGGTTCATGCGCCAGCGCAGCAGGAAGAGCGGCACGAGGCCCGCCAGGGCGAAGGGCACGGCCAGCGCGAGATCGGCCGGCGACACCGCCGCCAGGCTGCCCAACAGCCAGTAGGTGATCGCCGGCAGCTGGTTGTACGGGTCGGCGAGGTACTTGATGAGCGCGATGAAGGCGCCGAGCAGCGTTCCCAGGACGATGCCCGCGAGGATCAGCGACAGGATCGGATCGTGCCGGCGCACGCTCGCGCCCACCGCGTACACCGCGCCTACGGCGCCGAGCCCGCCGGCAAACGCGCTGAGCTGGATGACGAGCGCGCCTTGCTGCAGGAAGATGCCGAGCACCGCGCCCAGCGCCGCGCCCGCCGACACGCCGAGGATGTCCGGCGAAACGAGCGGATTGCGGAACATGCCCTGGTAGGCCGTGCCCGCGGCGGCGAGCGCCGCGCCGACGAGCAGCGCGGCGAGGATGCGCGGGCCGCGCACCTGCAGCAGCACGGATTCCGCGGTCGGCGCGATGTGGTAGTCGGCGCCGAAGAGCTTGTTGGCGGCGAGCGCGAAGAGCTCGCCCAGCGACAGCGGAAAGCGCCCTACGGCGAACGCGAGAAGCGTGAGCGCGAGCAGCGCGCCTGCGGCGATCGCATAGGCGGCGAGCGGGCGCCGCATCATCCCGGCGTCACCCCGCGCTCGCCGAGCAGCGCCGCGCGGCTCACATCGTCGCGCCGACGACCCAGGGCGCGAACTCGTCCTCGCCGAAGCCCAGCAGCTCCGACTTGCTGCGCTTGCCGGAGGCCGTCTCCAGGATCAGCCGGAAGATGCGCTCGCCCACCTGCTCGACCGTCTCCGTGCCGTCGACGATGGTGCCGCAGTTGACGTCCATGTCCTCTTCCATGTGCCGGTAGAGGCGCGTGTTGGTGGCGAGCTTGAGCGAGGGCGCCGGCTTGCAACCGAACACCGAGCCCCGGCCGGTGGTGAAGCACACGATGTTCGCGCCGCCCGCGACGTGGCCGGTGACCGAGACCGGGTCGTAGCCGGGCGTGTCCATGAACACGAACCCCTTGGCGGTCACTTTCTCGGCGAACTCGTAGACGTCGACGAGGTTCATGGTCCCCCCCTTGGCTGCGGCGCCGAGAGACTTCTCGAGGATCGTCGTGAGCCCGCCCGCCTTGTTGCCCGGCGAGGGGTTGTTGTTCATCTCCATCCTGTTGCGCGCCGTGTAGTCCTCCCACCAGCGGATGCGCGCCAGCAGCTTTTCGCCCACCTCGCGCGAAACGGCGCGCCGCGTGAGCAGGTGCTCGGCGCCGTAGATCTCTGGCGTCTCCGAGAGGATCGGCGTGCCGCCGTGGCGCACGAGCAGGTCTGCCGCCGCGCCGAGCGCGGGATTCGCGCTGATGCCGGAGTAGCCGTCAGAACCGCCGCACTCCAGCCCGAGGACCAGGTGGCTTGCCGGCACGGCCTCGCGCTTCGCCTTGTTGGCCTCCGGCAGCAGCGCCTTCACGCGCGCGATGCCGTCCTTGACCGCTTTGGTGGTGCCGCCCTTCTCCTGGATGGTGAAGGCCTGCAGCTTCTCGTTGATCTTCAGCTTCGCGCTGCCCATCCAGGTATTGATCTGATTCGCCTCGCAGCCCAGGCCGATGCTGATGGCGGCGTAGAAATTGGGGTGCTGCGCGTAGCCGGTGAGCGTGCGGCGCAGCAGCTCCATGCCTTCGCCCTCGGAAGCCATGCCACAGCCGGTCTTGTGCGTGAGCGCCACCACGCCGTCCACGTTCGGGTAGTCGGCGAGGTTGTTCCTGAAGTGGTCGGCCACCATGCGCGCCACGGTCGCCGAGCAGTTCACGCTCGTGAGGATCCCGATGTAGTTGCGCGTCGCCACGCGCCCGTCGGCGCGCACGATGCCCTGGAAGGTCGCCTGCGGCGCGATGGGGTCCACCGGCTTCACGCCGGCGCAGAACGCGTAGTCGCGCTCGAAGTCGCCCATGGCGAGGTTGTGCACGTGCACGTGGTCCCCGGGGCGAATCGCCTGCGTGGCGAAGCCGATGATCTGGTTGTAGCGGCGCACGGGCTTGCCCGGTTCGACGGCGCGCGTCGCGAGCTTGTGGCCGGCGGGGATCATGGCTTCGGCGCGCACGTTCTCGCGCGGCAGCGTAGTGCCGGCCGGGATCTCGACTCGCGCGATGACTACATCGTCATCGGGGTGGAGCCGGATCGCGAGGTCGGCGGCTTGCAGCACAGCTAGTGATTATCCCTCGGAACGAAAGCCCCGCTCTTCCCTGCGAGAAAATCCAGGTCCGCGCCCTCGTGCGCCTGCAGCACGTGGTCGAAGTACAGCTTCCAGTACCCCCGCGACAGCGGGGCCTTGGGCCTCTTCCATTTCGCGCGGCGCCTGGCGAGTTCCTTTGGCGAGACCAGGAGCTGCAATCGGCGTTTCGCCACATCCAGCTCGATAAGGTCGCCGTTCTCCACCAGCGCGAGCGCGCCGCCCGCCGCGGCCTCGGGCGAGACGTGCAGGATCACCGTGCCGTAGGCGGTGCCGCTCATGCGCGCATCCGAAATCCGCACCATGTCGGTGATGCCCTTCTTCAGGAGCTTCGGGGGCAGCGGCATGTTGCCCACCTCGGCCATGCCCGGATAGCCCTTGGGGCCGCAGTTCTTCAGCACCAGGATCGACTTGGCGTCGACCTCGAGGTCCGGATCGTCGATGCGCTTGTGGAAGTCCTCGATGCTCTCGAACACCACGGCGCGCGCCTTGTGCCTGAGCAGCTTCGGCGTCGCCGCCGAGGGCTTGACGATTGCCCCGTCCGGGCACAGGTTGCCGCGCAGCACGGCGATGCCGGTGTCCTTCTTGAACGGCTTCTTGAACGTGTGGATCACGTCGCGGTTCCAGCAGGGCGCGTCCTTGTTGTTGTCCCAGATCGAGCGGCCGTTGGCGGTGACTGCTCCCTTGTGCAGCTTGCCGTTCTCGCCCAGCTCGCGGATCACCGCGGGGAGCCCTCCCGCGTAATAGAAGTCCTCCATCAGGTACTTGCCCGACGGCATGAGGTTGACGAGCGTGTGCACGCCGCGCCCGAGGCGATCCCAGTCCGAGAGCTTCAGGTCCACGCCGATGCGCCGCGCGATCGCCGTGAGGTGGATCACGGCGTTGGTCGAGCCGCCGATCGCCGCGTTGACGCGGATCGCGTTCTCGAACGCCTGGCGCGTGAGGATCTTCGACAGGTTGAGCTTCTCCTTCACCATCTCCACCGCGCGCCGGCCCGCCATGCGCGCGAGAACGTTGCGGCGCGCATCGACCGCGGGAATCGCCGCGTTGCCCGGCATGCCGACGCCGAGGGACTCGACCATCGAGGCCATGGTGGAAGCCGTGCCCATCGTCATGCAGTGGCCGTGCGAGCGGTGCATGCAGGACTCGGCCTCGTGGAATTCCTCGACTGTGATCTTGCCGGCGCGCAGGTCTTCCGACATGGACCACACGTTGGTGCCCGAGCCGATGTCGGTGCCCCGGTACTTGCCCGAGAGCATCGGGCCGCCCGACACCGCCACCGTCGGCAGGTCGACGCTCGAGGCGCCCATCAGCAGCGCGGGCGTCGTCTTGTCGCAGCCGACGAGCAGCACCACGCCGTCGAGCGGGTTGGCGCGGATCGACTCCTCGACGTCCATGCTGGCGAGATTGCGGTACAGCATCGCCGTGGGCCGGAGCAGCGTCTCGCCGAGCGACATCACCGGAAACTCGAGCGGGAAGCCGCCCGCCTCGAGGACTCCCGCCTTCACGTGCTCGGCAATGGTGCGGAAGTGCGAATTGCACGGCACGAGCTCGGAGTAGGTGTTGCAGATGCCGATCACGGGCCGGCCGTCGAACTGGTCCTGCGGGATGCCGCGGTTCTTGGTCCAGCTGCGGTAGATGAAGCCGTAGATGTCCTGGCGGCCGAACCACTGCACGCTGCGCAACGGAATCGTCTTCTTGGCCATGTCAGTACGTCGCCCTTCCGCCGGAGATGTCGAACACGCCCGCGGTGGTGAAGGAGCAGTCCTCGGTCGCGAGCCAGCAGGCCATCGCCGCGATCTCGTCCACCTTCACGAAGCGGCCCATCGGGATCTTCGACAGCATGAACTGCGCGAACTCCGGCGTCACCTGGTCGAGGATGGCAGTCTGCGCCGCGGCGGGCGTGATGCAGTTGACCAGCACGCCGGTCTTCGCGAGCTCCTTGCCGAGCGCCTTGGTGAAGGCGATGAGCCCGCCCTTCGCAGCCGCGTAGGCGGCGGCGTTCGGATTGCCCTCCTTGCCAGCCACGGAGGCGATGTTGACGATGCGCCCGTAGCCTGCCTTCGCCATGTGCGGCACCACCGCGCGGCAGCAGAGGAACGGGCCGTTCAGGTCGACGTCGATCACGCGCTTCCATTCGTCCACCGGGTACTCGACGACGGGCATCGTGGGGCCCGCGATGCCGGCATTGTTGACGAGGATGTCGATGCGGCCGAGTTCCGCGATCGCGCGCGCGGCGGCGCGCTCGACCGCCTTCTGATCGGCGACGTCCACCGGATCGTCCTTCGATCCCACGTCCCAGATGCGCACCTTCGCGCCCGAGGCCTCGAGGCGCTGCACGATCGCCGCGCCGATGCCGATGCGCCCGCCGGTCACCACCGCGATGCGTCCCTTCAAGTCGAGCTGGTTCATGCCTGCGTCCCCGCCTCCTTCCAGTCCTTGCTGTAGCGCTTCCTGGTCATGTCCATGTGCCGGTGCATCGCCGCGCGCGCTGCCGACGGCTTGCGCGCGAGGATCGCGCGCAGCACGGCGTCGTGCTCGCGTAGCGTCTCCCCGGCCATCGCCGGGTACTCGAGCTTGGTCTCCAGCGCCCGGTACAGCGGCCCCACGCGCTGGTCCCACAGCGTCTCGACCACGAGCACGAGCGCGCTGTTGTCCGTGGCTTCGGCGATGCGCACGTGGAACGCGCGGTCGGCGCCGAGCGGATTGTGGTGGCGCTGTGCCTCGTGCTGCAAGTCCGCGTGCGCGCGCGAGATCGCGCGCAGCTGGGTCGCCGTGCCGTGCCGGGCGGCGAGCGCCGCGCAATCGCCCTCGATCATCCAGCGCGCGCGGATCACCTCGAAGGGGCCGGAGTCGTCGCTGAGCTGCGCGCCCGGCGCGCCTCGCGCGGGCCGCGCGACGTAGATTCCCGAGCCGACGCGCACCTCGAGCAGTCCCTCCACTTCCAGCGCGATCAGCGCCTCGCGCAGGCTCGGGCGCGACACGCCCAGGCGCCGCGCGAGATCGCGCTCCGCCGGCAGGCGCTCGCCGGGCGCCACCCGACCCCTGGTGATCAGGCGACGGATCTGGTCCGCGATCTGGCGATACAGCCGGCGCGGCTCGACGGCCTGAAGGCGCATGGTCGGGGCAGCCTAGTGGCGCGCCGGCGCATTGGTCAAGTGGTCAGACCGCTTTGCTCATGTTGCGGCGCGCCAGCCACGTTCTTCTTGACGCGCGCGACGCGGTTGTGATTTCCTGCGGGGCGCAGTCCGCGCAGGCGGGCGCGCGACGGGGGCGGGGAACCCCTGCGTTGAGGGAGGAGGGGCGCTTGGCTGAAGCGAACGTACGGGCGGTATCGCGCGCGCTGGACCGCTTCGCGGAATGGTGCGGGTTGCTGTTCTGCTGGATGATCGTCCCGCTGGTCTGCGCGATGGTCTACGAGGTGATCGCGCGCTACGCCTTCCACGCCGCGACCATCTGGTCGTACGACGTTTCCTACATGCTGTATGGCGCGCACTTCATGCTCGGCGCGGCCTACACGCTGCTGCGCGGCGGGCACATCCGCACCGACGTCTTCTACATGAACTGGTCCGCGCGCACCAAGGGCGTCGTCGACGCGAGCCTGTACCTGTTCTTCTTCTTCCCTGGCATCGCGCTGTTCTTCTGGATGGGGTTGCAGGAGGGCCTGCACTCGCTCGATATCTGGGAAGTTTCCGACGCGAGCCCGTGGCGCCCCATGATCTGGCCGCTGAAGATGTGCATTCCCGTCTCGGCGGCCCTGCTTCTCGTGCAGGGCGTGTCCGAGTTCCTGAAGAGCGCGTATGCCGCCGTCAAGGGCGAGGCCCTATGAGCAACGAGTACCTGGGCCTCATCCTGCTCGGCGCGCTGCTCGCCGGCATCTTCGTCGGCTTCCCGATCGCCTTCACGCTGATCATCCTGTCGGTGGTCTTCGGCTACATCGGCTTCGGCGACACGGTGTTCTACCTGATGGTGTTCCAGACCATCGGCCTGATGAAGGAGGAGACGCTCGCCGCGGTGCCGCTGTTCATCTTCATGGGCCACGTGCTGGAGCAGGCCGGGCTGATGGAGCGATTGTTCAAGTCCTTCCAGCTCATCCTCGCGCCGGTGCGCGGCTCGCTCTATCTCGGCGTGCTGCTCACGGCGACGCTGTTCGCCACCGCCACTGGCATCATTGGCGCGTCGGTCACGGTCATGGGCCTGATGGCCGCGCCCGCCATGATCAAGGCGGGCTACGATCCGAAGATGTCCGCCGGCGCGATCACCGCCGGCGGCACGCTCGGCATCCTGATCCCGCCCAGCGTCATGCTGGTGGTGATGGGGCCGGTGGTGGGCGTGTCCATCATCAAGCTGTTCGCCGCCGCCATCATCCCGGGACTGATCCTCGCCGGGCTGTACATCGGCTACTGCATGGTGCGCAGCCACCTCGATCCGAAGCTCGGCCCGCCGCTGCCGCGCGACCAGTGGGCGACTTCGGTCGGCCAGGTGGTGTGGGAGTTCGCCGCCGGCATCGTGCCGATGGCCACCATCATGTTCGCGTCGCTGGGCAGCATCATCTTCGGGCTGGCGACGCCCACCGAAGCGGCGGCCATGGGCGCCGCGGGCGCGGTGCTGCTGACGCTGTTCTACGGACGGCTGAGCTTCAGGGCGATCCGCGAGGCGGCGCTGAAGACGCTGGAGACTTCGAGCCTGGTGCTGTTCCTCGCCGTGGCCTCGAACGTCTATGGCGCGGTGTTCACGCGCCTGGGCACGAGCACCATGATGGCGGAAACCATGCTCGCGCTGCCGATCTCGCCGGACGCGATGCTGCTGCTGCTCATGGCGCTCATCTTCGTGCTCGGCTGGCCCCTCGAGTGGCCGGCGATCGTGTTCATTTTCCTGCCGATCTTCATGCCGGTGGTGGAAGGCCTGAAGATCGACCTGGTCTGGTTCTGCACGCTGGTGGCGGTCAACCTGCAGACGGCGTTCCTGTCCCCGCCGGTGGCGATGGCGGCGTACTATCTGAAGGCGGTGGCGCCCAAATGGGAGCTGGGGCAGATCTACCGCGGCATGGCGGCCTTCATGGTGCTGCAGATGTTCGGGCTCGCCATCGTGTTCTTCTTTCCACAGACGGCGCTTTGGCTGCCGACTGTGTTGTTCGGCAAGACTTAGGAATGGAATGGCGCGTGGACCATGCAGCGCGCCGAGCGGAGGAGACGGATCTTGACGAAGGGCGTGGCGCTGCCTGGCATGCAGGACGTCAAGCGATGGGTTCAATCGCGCCCCGAGCGCAGGGGCATTCTAGGTGAAGGAGGAGACATGCAGAAGCTGACTCGTGTAGCAATCGCCGCGGCGGCGCTCGGCCTCGCGGCCACGGGACCCGCCTGGGCGCAGAAGCCCATGGTGCTGAAGGGCCAGTCGTCGCACCCGGCGTCGTCCAACTTCCACCAGGTCTTCAAGACCTGGGGCGAGACGGTGGAGAAGATGTCGGGCGGCAAGGTGAAGATGGAGGTGCTGCCGGCCGGCGCCGTGGTGCCGGCGTTCGAAGTGTTCGACGCCACGTCGCGCGGCGTGCTCGAGGTCGGGGCCTCGCCGTTCGGCTACATCCTCGGCAAGAGCCTGGCCGGGATTCCGCTCTCGCACGGCCCGCTGTTCGGCATGGACGGTGTCGACTACTTCGGCTGGTACTACGACGGCGGCGGCATGAAGCTGCTGGAGGAGTTCTACCGCGACATCATCAAGCTGAACCTGGTGAGCTTCCCGGTGCCGACCGACTACCCGCAGGGCCTGGGCTGGTTCAAGAAGCCGATCACCAGCCTCAACGACCTGAAGGGCATCAAGTACCGGATCTACGGCATCGGCGCGGAGACCTACAAGCGCCTCGGCGTCTCGGTGGTCACGCTGCCCGGTGGCGAGATCGTGCCGGCCATGGAGCGCGGCGTCATCGAGGGCTCGGAGTGGATCAACTGCCTGGAGGACAAGAAGCTCGGCCTGCACAACGTGGCGAAGCACTACTACACGCCCGGCATGCACGAGCCCGTGACCGGCGGGCAGCTGATGGTCAACGGCAACACCTGGAAGAAGCTTGGGCCCGACGTGCAGGAGATGCTGAAAGTCTCGAGCGTGTACGCGGTGACCAAGCGCAATGCCGAGTTCGTGCGCGAGACGGCCGAGGCCTGCAAGGAGCTGATCGCCGGCGGCACGCAGATGCACAAGACGCCCGACGAGATCCTGATCAGCTTCCTGAACGAGTGGGAGAAGATCCAGGCCGAGTACGCAGCCAAGGACCCGTTCTACAAGAAGGTCATCGACAGCCAGAAGAAGTACGCGGAGCTGGTGGTGCCGTTCCGCCTGTCCTGGTACCCGCCGTACGACTTCGCGGGCAAGTACTACTGGAAGGACAAGGTGTACCTCAAGTAGCGCGCGGCAGCTGAGCGCGGCGGGCGCCGGGGCAACTCGGCGCCCGTTGCATTTATAATCGCTGCCCTTCCGGGCAAAGGACGGCATCGGTGGCAGGCAGACTCGCAGGCAAGACCGCATTCATCACCGCCGCGGCGCAGGGCATCGGCCGTGGCGCGGCGCTCGCCTTCGCGCGCGAAGGCGCCAAGGTGTGGGCGACTGACATCAACGCCCAGGCGCTCGCCGGGCTGGAAGGCAAGGACGGCATCCGCACGCGGGTGCTCGACGTCCTCGACGAGGCGGCGATCGGCAAGGTGGCCGGCGAGGTCGGCGCGATCGACGTGCTGTTCAATTGCGCGGGGTTCGTGCACCACGGCACGATTCTCGACTGCGCGCCCAAGGACTGGGACTTCAGCTTCAACCTGAACGTGAAGTCCATGTATCTGGTCACGCGCGCCTTGCTGCCGGGCATGCTGAAGAAGGGCGGCGGCTCGATCATCAACATGTCGTCGATCGCCTCGAGCGTGAAGGGGCTGCCCAACCGTTTCGTGTACGGCGCCACCAAGGCCGCGGTGGTCGGGCTCACCAAGGCGATCGCCGCCGACTACGTGAAGCAGGGCATCCGCTGCAACTGCATCGGCCCGGGCACCGTGGACACGCCCTCGCTGCAGGGGCGCATCAACGCCTTCGCCGATCCGGCGCAGGCGCGCAGGGACTTCATCGCGCGGCAGCCCATGGGCAGGCTCGGCACGGTCGACGACATCACGGGAATCCTGGTGTTCCTCGCCTCGGACGAGTCGCTGTTCGCGACGGGCAACATGTATTCGATCGACGGGGGGATGACGATATGAAGCTATGCCGCTACGGCAAGGACGGATTCGAGAAGCCCGGCATGATCGACGGCGAGGGCAAGCTGCGCGATCTTTCCAAGGTGGTGCAGGGCATCGGCCCGAACGAGATCTCCCCGCGCGGGCTGAAGATGCTCTCCAAGGTGAAGCCCGAGTCGCTGCCGGTGGTCTCCAACAACCCGCGCCTCGGCGTGCCGTACGTCGGCATCAGCAAGTTCATCGCCATCGGGCTGAACTACAGCGACCATGCAAAGGAAGCCGGCATGCCGATTCCCGCCGAGCCGATCGTCTTCTCCAAGGCGACCAGCTGCATCAGCGGGCCGAGCGACGACATCATCCAGCCCAAGGGCTCGACCAAGCTCGACTGGGAGCTGGAGCTCGGCGTGGTGATCGGCAGCAAGGCGCAGTACGTGGCGGTGGACGAGGCGCTCGAGCACGTCGCCGGCTATTGCGTGGTGAACGACGTCTCCGAGCGCGCTTTCCAGCTCGCCACCAGCCAGTGGGACAAGGGCAAGGGCTTCGACACCGGCGGGCCGATCGGGCCGTGGCTGGTGACCACCGACGAGATCCGCGACCCGCAGAACCTCGACATGTGGCTGGACCTCAACGGCAAGCGCATGCAGTCGGGCAACACGCGCACCATGATCTTCAGCGTCGCGCAGATCGTGTCGCACGTCAGCCAGTACATGACGCTCCTGCCGGGCGACATCATCACCACCGGCACGCCGCCGGGCGTGGGCATGGGCATCAAGCCCAATCCGGTGTGGCTCAAGCCGGGCGACGTGCTGACGCTCGGCATCCGCGGGCTGGGCGAGCAGCGCCAGAAGATCGTCGCCTGGCCCGGCTAGCAGCGCCCGCTAGAACATCGAGCTGGAGAAGCCGCCGTCCACCGGCAGCGCGGTGCCGGTGACGAAATCGCTCGCGCGGCTGCAGAAGAACACCGCGGTGCCGGCGAGATCGGCGGGATCGCCCCAGCGCCGGGACGGGGTACGCGCCACCACGCGGTCGTGCGCCTCGGGGAAGTTGCGGCGCAGGCCGCGCGTGAGCTCCGTGTCGATGAACCCCGGCAGGATGCTGTTCACCTGGATGTTGTCTTTCGCCCAGGCCGCGGCGAGGCTCTTGGTGAGCTGCACCACGGCGCCCTTGGTCGCCGCGTACACGGGCCCCTTGTCAAAGCCGAAGATGCTCGTCATCGAGCCGATGGTGACGATCTTGCCGCCGCCGCGGCGCTTCATTTCCGGGTAGGCGGCCTGGCAGCACTGGAAGACGCTGGTGAGGTTGGTATCGACGATCTGATGCCATTCTTCGGCCGCGTAGTCCTCCGGCGGCTTGCGGATGTTGATCCCGGCGTTCGCCACCAGGATGTCGAGGCCGCCGAAATGTCTCACCGTGTCGGCCACCATGCGCGTCACTTGAGCCGTCTCGTTCACGTCCGCGACCAGCGCGAGCGCCTTGCCGCCGAGCGCCTTCGCGGCAGCGGCGTTCTTCTGGGCATTCCGACCCGCGATCGCGACCTGGGCGCCAGCCTGCGCGAGCCCTTGCGCGATCCCTAGGCCGATGCCCCCGTTGCCCCCGGTGACCAGAGCAATTCTTCCTGTGAGATCAAATGGATTCATGGCAAAAGTGTAATCGGGTAAGCTAATCGCCAGCAATCCCCGCCATGACCAACCTGCGCATCAATACCGAGCGGCTCTGGGGCTCGCTCATGGAGCTGGCACGCATCGGCGCCACGCCGAAGGGCGGCGTGAAGCGGCTCACGCTCACTGACGAGGACCGGCGGGCGCGGGACCTGTTCGTGCGCTGGGCGCGCGAGGCCGGACTTGCGGTCGAGGTCGACGCCGTGGGCAACATCTTCGCGCGCCGCGCCGGGACGGACGCCGCGGCCGCGCCCGTCGCCATGGGCAGCCACCTCGATTCGCAGCCTTCGGGCGGCAAGTTCGACGGCGCCTACGGCGTCATGGCGGGCCTTGAAGTGCTGCGCACGCTCGAGGACGCCGGCGTGCGCACGCGCGCGCCGCTCGAGGTGGTCTCCTGGACCAACGAGGAGGGATCGCGCTTTACGCCGGTGATGATGGGCTCGGGGGTGTTCGCCAACGTCTTCCCACTTTCGCACGTGCGCGCGCAGAAGGACATCGACGGCGTCACCGTCGGCGACGCGCTGCAGGGCATCGGTTACGCCGGCGCCGCCGCGCCGCATGGACTCGGCGCCTACCTCGAGGCGCACATCGAGCAGGGCCCGGTGCTGGAGGCCGAAGGCAGGACGATCGGCGTCGTGCAGGGCGCGCTGGGACAGCGCTGGTACGACGTCACGGTCACCGGCCAGGACGCGCACGCCGGCCCGACGCCGATGGAGCTGCGGCGGGACGCGTTGCTCGGCGCGAGCCGGATCATCCAGGAAGTGAACCGCATCGCGCGCGCCTTTCCCGACAACGCGCGCGGCACCGTGGGCTTCCTGCAGGTCAAGCCCAACTCGCGCAACGTTATCCCCGGCGAAGTGCGCACCACGGTCGACTTCCGCAATGCCAGGGCGGCTACGCTCGACGCGATGTGCGCGGAGCTCGAGCGCGGGGTGCGTGCGATCGAGGCGGAATGCCGTGTGCGCGTCGAGTTGCGCGAGAACACCTATTTCCAGCCCTGCGAGTTCGACCCAGCCATGGTGGCGGGGGTGCGCGCGGCGGCCGCGGCCCTCGGCTTGTCCCACCGTGACATCGTCAGCGGCGCGGGGCATGATGCCGTCTATGTCGCGCGCGTCGCACCCACGGCCATGATCTTCATCCCCTGCGAGGGAGGGATCAGCCACAACGAGATCGAGAGCGCCACCCCGGCCGACCTGGCCGCGGGCTGCAACGTGCTGCTGCACGCGGCGCTCGGCAAAGCCGGTGTCGCGGACTCTCGCCGCGCCGCCTAGGAGAACCCCATGAACGACCGTGTCCCGCTGCCCGCCAGCCTCGAGCAATCCGCCTTCTTCATGCCGTTCAGCATGAACCGGCAGTTCAAGAAGTCGCCGCGCCTCATGGCGCGCGCCGAGGGGATCTACTACTACACGCCGGAGGGCAGGAAGCTGATCGACGGCACCTCGGGCCTGTGGTGCGTGAACGCCGGGCACTGCCGCAAGCGCATCGTCGAGGCGGTGCAGAAGCAGGTCGCGGAGCTCGACTTTGCGCCCGCGTTCCAGATGGGCCATCCGCTCGCCTTCGAGTTCGCCGACCGCCTCGCGGCGCTCGCGCCCGGCGACCTGAAGCGCATCTTCTTCACCAACTCGGGATCCGAGTCGGTGGACACCGCGCTCAAGCTGGCGCTCGCCTATCACCGGGCGCGCGGCGAGGGCCACCGCATGCGCCTGATCGGCCGCGAGCGCGGCTACCACGGCGTCAATTTCGGCGGCACCGCCGTGGGCGGCATCGTCGGCAACCGCAAGATCTTCGGCGCGCTGGTCGCCGGAGTCGACCATCTGCGCCATACCCACGACCTGGCGAAGAACGCCTTCTCGCGCGGGCAGCCGAAGCACGGCGCCGAGCTGGCCGACGACCTCGAGCGCCTGTGCGCGCTGCACGACCCCTCGACCATCGCCGCGGTGATCGTAGAGCCGGTCGCCTGCTCGGGCGGCGTGCTGGTGCCGCCGGTAGGCTACCTCGAGCGGCTGCGCGAGATCTGCGACCGGCACGGCATCCTGCTCATCTTCGACGAGGTGATCACCGCCTGGGGACGCCTCGGCAAGCCCTTCGGCGGGCAGCATTTCGGCGTGCTGCCGGACCTGATGACCACCGCCAAGGGCATCACCAACGGCACGGTGCCGATGGGCGCGGTGTTCATGCGCGAGCGCATCTACGAGGCCTTCATGACCGGCCCGGAAATGGCGATCGAGATGCCGCACGGCTACACCTATTCGTCGCACCCGCTCGCCTGCGCGGCGGGGCTCGCGACGTTGCAGGTGTACGAGGAAGAGGGGCTGCTGACGCGCGCCGCCGAGCTCTGGCCCTACTGGGAGGAGCAGGCGCATGCGCTCAAGGGCCTGCCGCACGTGATCGACATCCGCAACATCGGCCTGATCGCGGCGATCGAGCTCGCGCCGCGCGCCGGCGCGCCGGGCGCGCGCGGCCTCGATGTGCACGTCAAGGCGTTCGAGTCGGGCGCCTACATCCGCGTGGCGGCGGACACGATTGCGCTGGCGCCGCCGCTGATCATCGGCAAGAGCGAGATCGACCAGCTGTTCGACATCGTGCGCGCGACCTTGCGGGCCACCGCATAGCGCGCCAGGGAGGACCCATGCAGCCCATGAAACGCATCGCCCGCCGGGCGACGACCATCCTGATCGGACTTGCGGCCATCGCGCCGGCGCCCGTCCTGTACGCGCAGGCCGCCGTGGGGACGCAGATGGCGGCCCTGCAGAAGCCCGCGGCGCCCGCGGCGTCTCCGAGATTCAACGACGTGATGACCGCGGTCATCTATGGCGACCGGGAAACGGTCGCCCAGCTGCTGGACTACGGTCGCTGGGTGGACAAGCCGGACTCCAACGGCCTGACGCCGCTCATGGTCGCCGTGCACCTGCGCGACGAAGCCATGGTGCGCCTGCTTCTCGAGCGCGGCGCCGACGCGAGCCGGCAGGCGCCCGGCGGCGACGTGGCGATCGACATGGCGCGCGCCAGCGGCGAAGGGGCGATCGAGAAGCTGCTGCTCGGCGCCAGCCGCCGCCCGTAGGTTGCGGCGGGCCGGCGCTCGCCTACTTGGCGGCGGCGCGCACCACGCCCAGGCGACGGGCGCGCGTCTGCTGCTTCAGTCGCGGCGGTGTGACCAGGTCGCGCACGAAGTTGGGCAGGGCGAACACGCCCTCGTGCGTCTCGCCGTTGTAGAAGCGCAGCTCGGTCATCTTGCGCTGCTCGATGCGCCGGTCGATCTCGTCGGCCGTATAGGCCTTCGGATCGAGCTTGTCGGAACACACCGTCATGGCCCACAGCGACCCGTAGAGCGGGATGTACATCGTGTAGGGACGCACGATGCGGAAGATGCCGTTCAGGCGCTGGGCCAGCTCCTCCACCCGCCCGGGTTGCGCCACGGGCGAGCCGATATGCAGGGCGAGCGCGCCCCCCGGGGCGAGCGCGTGCCGGCATTGCTGGAAGAACTCGGGCGAGTAGAGCGCCTCGGCAGGCCCCATGGGGTCGTTCAAGTCCAGCGCGATCAGGTCGAAGCGCTCCTGCGTGTCGCGCACGAACTTCATGCCGTCCCCGACCAGCACGCGCAGCTTCGGGTTGTCGAACACCCCGTGGTGCACGGCCTGGAAGTGCTCCTTGGCCACCTGGATCACGTCCGGGTCGATCTCGCACATGGTCACCTGCTCGACCGACGGGTGCTTGAGCGCCTCCTCGGACGAGCCGCCGTCGCCGCCGCCAATGATCAGCACCTTCTTCGGCGCCGGGTGCGCGGTGAGCGCCGGGTGGATCAGGTTCTCGTGGTAGACGAACTCCTCCCGCTCGGAGGTCATGTTGTACCCGTCGAGGCGGAAGATCTTGCCGTAGTGCGGCGTGTCGTAGACCTCCAGGCGCTGGAAGCGCGTCTGCCAGTCGGCGATCTGCCGCGTGGCCTTGATGTAGAACCCGGTCGAGTCGTTGAGCCGCTCCGTCAGCAGGTGCCCGCCGCGCTCCACCTCGTGGCGCGCGATCTCCCCGGGCTGGAAGTAGCCGACGATCGCGTCGAACAGCGTCCTCGCCTTGGCGCTGTTGTCGTCGCTGTAGTTGCAGACGTAGACGTCGAGCGTCAGCCCCTGCTTCTCGGGCCAGGTATGGATGGCGAGGTGCGACTCGGCGAGCACCACGGTGCCGGTGAAGCCGGACCCCTCGAACTGGTGAAAGCTCGCGTCCATCGTCGTCAGCCCGGAGGCCGCGACGAACTCCAGGCACTTGGCCTTGAAGCCCTCGCCGTCGAGCAGCAGCTGCGGGTCGCAGCGACAACCGCCCAAGTCACCGATGAGATGCAGACCGTTCATTTTCCAGCTCCCCGAAAAACGAGAAGGCGCAGCCCTGCACGTGTTCCAGGCTGCGCCCTCGCGTTACCGCCTTGCGGCGTAGAACCGAGTCGTTCAATGTCGTTCAATTCGTTCAAGACCCCGCTTGGGCCGCCCCGCACTTACACATGCGGAGCTAAGCACCGGTTCAACTCTGGCGCCGGATTTCGGCAGAAACTGCGTCGATCAGGCGCCGCGCGATCGAGATTTTGCTTGGAAGTTTAGGCAATTGCAATACATCGAACCAGTCCGCCGCCTCGATTTCTCCCGCTTCCGGACGGATCGCGCCGTCCGCCCAGTCGCAGACGAAGGCGATCATCAGGCTGTGGGGAAAAGGCCACGGCTGGCTCGCGAAGTAAGACAGGTTGGTGACCGTCACGCCGACTTCCTCGGCGAGTTCGCGCGCCACGCACTGCTCGAGCGTCTCGCCGGGCTCGACGAAGCCGGCGAGCGCGCTGTACATGCCGGGGGGGAAGTGCGGGCTGCGCCCGAGCAGCAGCTCGCGGCCGCGGCGCACGAGCGCCATGACCGCCGGCGCGACGCGCGGGTAGGCCGTCAGGCTGCAGGCCGGGCAGACGCGCACGCGCTCCTCGGCGCGCGGCTCCGTGGGCGCCCCGCAGCGGCCGCAGAACTGATGGTCGCGGTCCCACTGCAGGAGCTGCAGCGCGCGTCCGGCCAGGGCGAAATGCGCGTCCTCCAGCACCGTGAACAGCGAGCGCATCCCCGTCCAACCATAGCCGGATGGAGCGTCCGCCGAGGCCACTTCCGCAGCCCAGCAGCCCAGCCCCCCGAGGGCCCCAAGATATAGCGTTCGAAGGGGGGAAGCCCACAAGCGGTTGTTGTTTTTTAGCAACGGCAAGCGGGCGGCGCTGGGTCGATGGGGCACGCGCGGATCGTCGCTGGGCCGGGAGTCCGGCGGGCCCAGCTCGACGAGGAGCTGATCGCCGCGGAACACGAACCACAGCGCCGCGCCGCCGCCCTGCGGCGGCCGCACGCCGCCCGCGAACTCCGCCGGCGTCATGAAGGGCATCTCGGCCATCGGCCGATTATAGGAGCGCCGGTTCAGCCGACGGTGCGCGCGACGAGCGCCGCGCCGTCCTCCAGCAGGAACGCCTTGAACGCCTGCGCGAGCGGCGAGAGGCGCTTGCGCTCGCGGTGGATCGCGTACCAGTCGCGCGTCACCGGCGTGCCGCTTACCGCGAGCACCGCGAGGCGTCTGGCGGCGAGCTCCAGGCCGACCGTGTGCAGCGAGATGAAGGAGATGCCCATGCCCGCCATGACCGCCTGCTTGATGGTCTCGTTCGAGCTCATCTCGATCGTCTCGCGCGGCCGGAAGGCGCGCTGCGCGAAGAAGCGCTCCATCGCGGTGCGCGTGCCCGAGCCGCGCTCGCGGATGATGAAGGTCTCGTCCGCGAGGCGCGCGAGCGGCATGCGGCGGCCGCGGGCGAGCGGGTGGTCCGGCGCCGCGACGATCGCCAGCGGGTTGCGCGCGAAGGCGACAGCGACGGTGTCCAGGCCGCGCGGCGGGGTGCCCATGACGACCAGGTCGACGGTGTTGTCGGTCAGCTCGCGCACCACGGCTTCGCGGTTGCTGACCGAGAGGCGCACGCGGATCCCGGGGTGGCGGCGGCGGAACTCCGCCAGGAGCTTCGGCACGTGGTACTTGGCGGTGCTCACTGCCGCGATCGACAGCTCGCCGCCGCCCGTGCCGCGCAGCGCGGCGATCGCGTCCTCGGCCTCGCGCAGCCGCAGCATCACCGCGCGCGCGCAGTCGGCGACTTCGCGCCCCGCGGGGGTGATGTCGATGCGCCGCCCCATCTGCTCGCACAGCGGCAGGCCGATCTCCTGCTCGAGCTGGCGCACCTGCATCGACACGGCGGGCTGCGTGAGGTGCAGCTCGGCGGCCGCGCGCGAGTAGGAGCGGTGGCGCGCCACCGCCTCGTAGACGCGCAGCCGCCGCAGGCTCGAGTGCTTGAGAGACATTTTCAAGTGAATCTTATAGGAGCGATAAGAAACTGTGAATTGTGCTTATGGCATGCCCGGCGTACAAAGGCCGGGTACCTACGGAGGCCGCATGGGCAAGCTGGAGCAGATGAAGACACCGACGGACGCGGGCGCGCGCTACAAGGCGGGCGTACTCAAGTACGCGCAGATGGGTTACTGGGAGCCGCAATACCAACCGCAGGACACCGACGTCCTGGCGCTGTTCCGCATCACGCCGCAGGACGGCGTCGATCCGGAGGAAGCCGCGGCGGCCGTGGCGGGGGAGTCCTCGACCGCGACCTGGACCGTGGTCTGGACCGACCGCCTCACGGCCTGCGACATGTACCGCGCCAAGGCCTACAAGGTCGAGCCGGTGCCGGGTGCGCCGGGGCAGTACTTTGCCTACATCGCCTACGACCTGGACCTGTTCGAGCCGGGCTCGCTCGCCAACCTGACCGCCTCGATCATCGGCAACGTCTTCGGCTTCAAGCCGTTGAAGGCGCTGCGGCTGGAGGACATGCGGCTGCCGGTGGCGTACGTGAAGACCTTCGATGGCCCGCCGACCGGCATCGTGGTGGAGCGCGAGCGCCTGGATAAGTTCGGCCGGCCGCTGCTCGGCGCGACGGTGAAGCCCAAGCTCGGCCTGTCCGGCAAGAACTACGGCCGCGTGGTCTACGAGGCGCTGAAGGGCGGCCTCGATTTCACCAAGGACGACGAGAACATCAACAGCCAGGCCTTCATGCACTGGCGCGACCGGTTCCTGTTCTGCATGGAGGCCGTCAACCGAGCGCAGGCCGCGACCGGCGAGGTGAAGGGGCACTACCTCAACGTCACCGCCGCCACGATGGAGGACATGTACGAGCGCGCCGAGTTCGCCAAGGCGCTCGGCAGCAACATCGTCATGATCGACCTGGTGATCGGCTACACCGCGATCCAGTCGATGTCGAAGTGGGCGCGCAGGAACGACATGATCCTGCATCTGCATCGCGCCGGACACAGTACCTACACGCGGCAGAAGACGCACGGCATTTCGTTCCGCGTGATCTCGAAGTGGATGCGGCTCGCCGGGGTGGACCACATCCACGCGGGCACCGTGGTCGGCAAGCTCGAGGGCGACCCGAACTCGGTGCAGGGCTTCTACAACGTGCTGCGCGAGGAGCACAACCCGGTGGACCTGCAGCGCGGAATCTTCTTCGAGCAGGACTGGGGCGGCTTGCGCAAGGTGATGCCGGTCGCCTCCGGCGGCATCCACGCCGGGCAGATGCACCAGCTGATCCACTATCTGGGCGAGGACGTGGTGCTGCAGTTCGGCGGCGGCACCATCGGGCATCCGCTGGGCATCGCCGCGGGCGCGACCGCCAACCGCGTGGCGCTCGAGGCGATGATCCTCGCGCGCAACGAGGGGCGCGACATCTGGAACGAGGGGCCGCAGATCCTCGCCGACGCCGCGCGCCACTGCGCCCCGCTCAAGGCGGCGCTCGATACCTGGGGCGAGGTGACCTTCAACTACGCCTCGACCGACACCCCCGACTTCGTCCCCACCCCGACTGCCGCATAGAGGACCAGGCCATGAGACTCACGCAAGGGGCGTTTTCCTTCCTGCCCGACCTCACCGACGCGCAGATCCGCGCGCAGATCGAGTACTGCCTGCGCATGGGCTGGGCCGTGTCGGTCGAGTACACGGACGACCCGCACCCGCGCAACACCTATTGGGAAATGTTCGGTATGCCGATGTTCGACCTCAAGGACGCCGCCGGCGCCATGGCCGAGCTCGATGCATGCCGCAAGACCTTTCCGAACCATTACATCAAGGTGAACGCCTTCGACTCTTCGCACGGCTGGGAGTCGCTGCGTCTCTCGTTCCTCGTGCAGCGGCCGAAAGACGAACCCGGCTTCGAGCTGATGCGCGCCGAGGCGGACGGCCGCAACCTGCGCTACACGACGCGCGCCTATGCCACCACCCGTCCCGAGGGCAAGCGCTACTAGAGGCCGCGCGCCATTTCTCGCGAAGACGCCATGTCCGCTCCGGAAAGCCTGCCGCTCGACCTCGATGCGCTGTACCGCGACTCGAACGTGCACGCCGCGCTCGAGGCGCTCGACCGCGACCTGGTGGGGCTCGCGCCGGTGAAGACGCGCGTGCGCGAGATCGCCGCGCTGCTGCTGGTCGAGAAGCTGCGCCGCTCGGTGGGACTGCAGGCCGAGGCGCCGCCGCTGCACATGAGCTTCACCGGCAATCCGGGCACCGGCAAGACCACGGTGGCGATGAAGATGGCGTCGATCCTTCATGGCCTGGGCTACGTGCGCAAGGGCCACCTGGTCGCCGTGACGCGCGACGACCTGGTCGGCCAGTACATCGGGCACACCGCGCCCAAGACCAAGGAAGTGCTCAAGCGCGCGATGGGCGGGGTGCTGTTCATCGACGAGGCCTATTACCTGTACCGGCCCGAGAACGAGCGCGACTACGGCCAGGAGGCGATCGAGATCCTGCTGCAGGTGATGGAAAACCAGCGCGAGGACCTCGTGGTCATCCTCGCCGGGTACAAGGACCGCATGGCGCGCTTTTTCGCCTCCAACCCCGGCATGGCGTCGCGCATCGCGCACCACATCGACTTCCCCGATTACTCGGAGGAGGAGTTGTTTGCCATCGCCGGCCTGATGCTTGAGCGCATGCAGTACCGGCTGAGCGAGGACGCGGCGCCGGCGCTGCGCGAATACATCGCGCATCGCAGGGCGCAACCGCACTTTGCCAACGCGCGCTCGGTGCGCAACGCGCTCGACCGCGCGCGCCTGCGCCAGGCGAACCGCCTGTTCGAGCGGCGCGGCGCGCCGTTCGCGGCGCGCGAGCTGGCGACAATCGAAGCCGCCGATATTCGCGCCAGCCGCGTGTTCCGCGGCGGCGCAGGGGAGGGAAGCTGATGCTCGCAGCGCTGATTTTCGACCTCGACGGCACGCTCGCCGACACCGAGGAGACGCACCGCCAGGCGTTCAACGCCGCGTTCATCGAGTTCGCGCTGTGGTGGGACTGGAGCCCGCCGCTGTACGCGAAGCTGCTGGCGGTCTCCGGCGGCAAGGAGCGGCTGCGCCACTATATCGGCACGCTGCGCGTGCCGGCGGCCGAGCGCGAGCGGCTGCTCGCCATCGTGCCGGCGCTGCACGAGACCAAGACGCGCATCTACACCGAGCTGCTGGTGCGCGGTCAGCGCCCGTTCCGCCCGGGCGTGCTGCCGCTGCTGCGCGCGGCCAGGGGTGCGGGCCTGAAGCTCGCGATCGCCTCGACCACGACCTCGGCCAACGTCGATGCGCTGGTGCAGGCGAATCTCGGCGACGCGCGCGACGTGGCCTTCGACGTCGTCGCCTGCGGCGACGTGGTGCCGGCGAAGAAGCCCGCGCCGGACATCTACCGCCTCGCGCTCTCCAGCCTGCGGCTGCCGGCCGAAGCGTGCATCGCGTTCGAGGATTCGCTGAACGGCCTGCGCGCGGCGAAGACGGCCGGACTCGTCACCGTGGTCACGCCCTCGCGCTGGACCGCGGAAGAGGATTTCGCCGGCGCGGACCTCGTGCTGCCCTCGCTCGAGGGCCTCGAGCTGCCGCGGCTCGAGCGGCTGCTGGGAGAAGCGCATGCCTCGGCCTGAGACGACGCTCACGGAGTTCATCATCGGCGAGCAGCGCCGCTTTCCCGGCGCCACCGGCGGCTTCACCGCGCTGGTGAACGACATCCGCCTCGCCTGCAAGCGCATCGCCACGCTCGTGGGCAAGGGCGCGCTCGCCGGCCTGCAGGGGCGCGCCGGCGCGCGCAACGTGCAGGGCGAGGAGCAGGAGAAGCTCGACGTCGTCGCCAACGACATCTTCCTGCGCACCAACGAATGGGGCGGCACGGTCGCCGCCATGGTCTCGGAGGAGATGGACGCGCCCTACCTCGTGCCGGCACATTATCCGCGCGGCCGCTACCTGCTTGCCTTCGACCCGCTCGACGGCTCCTCGAACATCGACGTCAACGTCTCGGTGGGCTCGATCTTCTCCGTGCTGCGCGCGCCGGAGGGCGTGGCCGAGCCGTCGCTGCAGGACTTCCTGCAGCCGGGCGCGCGCCAGGTGTGCGCCGGCTACGCCATCTACGGCCCGACGACGATGCTGGTGCTCACCTTCGGCAACGGCACGCACGGCTTCACGCTCGACCGCGAGATCGGCGAGTTCATCTACACGCACCCCAACCTGCGCGTGCCGCAAGACACGAGCGAATTCGCCATCAACACGTCCAACGCGCGCTTCTGGGAGCCGGCGGTCAAGCGCTACGTCGAGGAGTGCATGGCGGGCAGGAGCGGCGTGCGCGACAAGGACTTCAACATGCGCTGGATCGCCTCGCTGGTGGCGGAAGCGCATCGCATCCTGATGCGCGGCGGCGTGTTCCTCTATCCGCGCGACGAGCGCGAGCAGGGCCGCCAGGGGCGGCTGCGGCTGCTGTACGAGGCGAACCCGATCGGCATGGTGATCGAGCAGGCGGGCGGGCGCGCGAGCACGGGCTACGGTCCGGTGCTCGACGTGGTGCCCGAGGGCCTGCACCAGCGCTCGGGGTTCGTGTTCGGCGCGCGCCACGAGGTCGAGCGCATCGAGCAGTACCATCGGGACTACAATCAGAAGCCCTACGATGCACCGCTGTTCGGCGCACGCGGGCTGTTCCGCGCGGCGGGCGGCGGCTGAAGCGCGCGCCATGTCCGCAAAGCATCCCGTCATCGCCATCACCGGCTCCTCCGGAGCCGGCACCACGTCGGTGATGCGCACCTTCGAGCAGATCTTCCATCGCGAGGGGGTGAAGGCCGCGTTCGTCGAGGGCGACGCCTTCCACCGCCACGACCGGGCGGAGATGAAGCGGAAAATGGCCGAGGAGCTGGCGCGCGGCAACCAGCACTTCAGCCATTTCGGGCCCGAGAACAATCTGTTCGCGGAGCTGGAAGCGCTGTTCCGCGACTACGGCGCCACCGGGGGCGGGCGCACGCGCAAGTACCTGCACAACGACGAGGAGGCCGCGCCCTACGGCCAGCAGCCCGGCACGTTCACATCGTGGGGGGACCTCGAGCAGGGCACGGACCTGCTGTTCTACGAGGGCCTGCACGGCGCGGTGGTCACCGACGCAGTGAACGTGGCGCAGCACGCCGACCTGCTGATCGGCGTGGTGCCGGTCATCAACCTGGAATGGATCCAGAAGCTGCACCGCGACCGCGCCGCGCGCGGCTACACGACGGAAGCCGTCACCGACACCATCCTGCGGCGCATGCCCGACTACGTCCACTACATCACGCCGCAGTTCGGGCGCACGCACATCAACTTCCAGCGCGTGCCGGTCGTGGACACTTCGAATCCGTTCATCGCGCGCCACATCCCGTCGGCCGACGAGAGCTTTCTCGTCATCCGCTTCGCCAACCCGCGCGGCATCGACTTTCCCTACCTGCTCACCATGCTGAAGGACTCGTTCATGTCGCGGCCGAACACCATCGTCGCTCCGGGCGGCAAGATGGCCCTGGCCATGCAGCTCATCTTCACCCCCATGATCTGGCGCCTGATGGAGCGCAGGAAGCTCGCGCTCGGCAAAGGCTAGGAGGCAACGCGTGGCACTGGTTTCCCTGAGGCAACTGCTCGATCACGCCGCCGAGCACGGCTACGGCGTGCCGGCCTTCAACGTCAACAACCTGGAGCAGATCCAGGCCATCATGCAGGCGGCCGAGGCCACTTCGAGCCCGGTGATCCTGCAGGCCTCCGCCGGCGCGCGCAAGTACGCGGGCGAGCCCTTCCTGCGGCGCCTGGTCGAAGCGGCGGTCGAGTCCTATCCGGACATTCCGGTGGTGCTGCACCAGGACCACGGCGCGAGCCCGGCGGTGTGCCAGAGCTCGATCCGCTCGGGCTTCACCAGCGTGATGATGGACGGCTCGCTCAAGGAAGACATGAAGACTCCCGCGAGCTACGAGTACAACGTCGCCGTGACGCGCAAGGTGGCGGAGATGGCGCACGCGATCGGCGTCTCGGTCGAGGGCGAGCTGGGCTGTCTCGGGTCGCTCGAGACCGGCGAGGCGGGAGAAGAGGACGGCGTCGGCGCCGCGGGCAAGCTTTCGCGCGAGCAGCTGCTCACCGATCCGGCGCAGGCCGCCGACTTCGTCGCGCAGACGAAAGTCGACGCGCTCGCGGTCGCCATCGGCACGTCGCATGGCGCCTACAAGTTCACCAAGAAGCCGACGGGCGACGTGCTGGCGATCGACCGCATCAAGGAGATCCACGCGCGGCTGCCCGACACGCACCTCGTCATGCACGGCTCGTCCTCGGTGCCGCAGGAGTGGCTGAAGGTGATCCGCGAAAATGGTGGCGCGATCAAGGAAACCTATGGCGTGCCCGTCGAATCGATCGTCGAAGGCATCCGCCACGGCGTGCGCAAGATCAACATCGACACGGACATCCGCCTGGCGATGACCGGCGCCATGCGCCGCGCGATGGCGAAGGATCCCGGCGAGTTCGATCCGCGCAAGTTCCTCAAGGACGCGACGGCGGCCGCGCGCGAGCTGTGCAAGGAGCGCTTCACCGCCTTCGGCTGCGCCGGGCAGGCGCTGCGCATCAAGCCCGTGCCGCTGGAGAAAATGGCCGCGCGCTACGCCGGATAGTCGAGACGCGCCTTCCGCGCGCCGCGCGTTTCCGAGATAATTGCGGCCTTTCCCGGCCATGACCTCCCCCGCCGTTTCCGACGCAGACCTCGCCAACGCATTGCGCGCGCTGGCGATGGACGCGGTGGAGGCCGCGAAGTCCGGCCATCCCGGCATGCCGATGGGCATGGCCGAGATCGGGGTGGCGCTGTGGCACCGGCACCTGCGCCACAATCCCGCCAATCCGGGCTGGCCGAACCGCGACCGCTTCGTGCTCTCGAACGGCCACGGCTCGATGCTGCTCTATGCGCTACTGCATCTGACCGGCTACGACCTGCCGATGGAGGAGCTCAAGCGCTTCCGCCAGCTCGGCTCGAAGACCCCGGGCCACCCCGAGCACGGCCACACGCCGGGCGTGGAGACCACGACCGGGCCGCTTGGCCAGGGCGTGGCGAACGCGGTCGGCATGGCGCTCGCCGAGAAGCTGCTCGCGGCGCGCTTCAACCGGCCCGGGTTCGAGCTGATCGACCATCACATCTACGTCTTCCTCGGCGACGGCTGCCTGATGGAGGGCCTCTCGCACGAGGCCTGCTCGCTCGCCGGCACGCTCGGCCTCGGCAAGCTGATCGCGGTCTACGACGACAACGGCATCTCGATCGACTCGGAGAAGGGCCACATCGCACACTGGTACACCGACGACGTGCCCAAGCGCTTCGCCGGCTACGGCTGGCAGGTGATCGCCGGCGTCGACGGGCACGACATCGAAGCCGTGGACAAGGCGCTGAAGAAGGCAAAGCGCGAGAAGACGCGCCCGACGCTCATCTGCGCGAAGACGGTGATCGCCAAGGGCGCGCCGAAGAAGGCCAACACCGGCGCCGCTCATGGCGCGCCGCTCGGCGCCGAGGAGATCGCGGCGACGCGCGCCGCGATCGGCTGGCCGCACCCGCCGTTCCACGTGCCGCACGACGTCTACCAGGGCTGGGACGCGCGCGCTGCGGGCAAGCGCGCCGAGCGCCGCTGGCTGAAGCTTCTCGACCAGTACACGGCGCAGCACGCCGCCGACGCCGCCGAGCTGCGCCGCCGGCTGTCCGGGGCGCTGCCCGCGGACTTCGAGCTGCGCGTAGGCCAGCTGATCGCCGCCACCCACGCCCGGGCCGAGACGCTCGCCACGCGCAAGGCCTCGCAGAACGTGCTCGAGATGCTGCTGCCGGAGCTGCCCGAGCTGCTCGGCGGCTCGGCCGACCTGACCGGCTCGAACCTGACCATGGGCAAGGCCTCGAGCATCATCACGCGCGAGGCGGGCGGCAACTACCTGTTCTACGGCGTGCGCGAGTTCGCCATGTGCGCCATCATGAACGGCGTCGCGCTGCACGGCGGCTTCATCCCCTACGGCGGCACGTTCCTGGTGTTCTCCGACTACGCGAGGAACGCGCTGCGCATGGCGGCGCTGATGCGCCAGCGCGTGATCTACGTGTTCACGCACGACTCCATCGGCCTGGGCGAGGACGGCCCCACGCACCAGCCGGTGGAACATGCGGCCACTCTGCGACTCATACCCCACATGGACGTCTGGCGGCCCTGCGACACGGTGGAGGCGGCGGTGGCCTGGACCTGCGCGCTCGAGCGGCGCGACGGGCCGAGCGCGCTGCTTTTCTCGCGCCAGAACGTCGCCTTCGCGCTGCGCGACGAGGAAGCGCTCGCCCAGGTGCGCCGCGGCGGCTACGTGCTGTCGGATGCGCCCTGGGCGAAGGCCGCGATCATCGCCACGGGGTCGGAAGTACCGCTCGCGCTCGAGGCGCAGAAGCGGCTCGCCGAAGCCGACATCGCGGTACGCGTGGTGTCCATGCCCTCGACCACGGTGTTCGACCGGCAGGACGCCGCGTACCGCGAGGCGGTGCTGCCGCGCGGCCTGCCGCGCGTCGCCGTGGAGGCGGGCGTCACCGATTTCTGGCGCAAGTACGTCGGCATCGACGGCAAGGTGGTGGGCCTGGACCGCTTCGGCGAGTCCGCGCCGGCGGGAGACCTGTTCAAGCACTTCGGCTTCACGGCCGAAAACGTCGAAAAAGCGGTGAGGAGCGTGCTGTCATGACCATCAAGGTAGCGATCAACGGTTTCGGGCGCATCGGCAGGAACATCCTGCGCGCGCATTACGAGGGCGGCAAGAAGCACGACCTGCAGTTCGTCGCCCTCAACGACCTGGGCGACGCGAAGACCAACGCCCACCTGCTGCAGTACGACACCGCGCACGGGCGCTTCCCCGGCAAGGTCGTCGTGCAAGGCGACGCCATCGCGGTGAACGGCGACCCGCTGAAGGTGCTTGCCGAGCGCGATCCGGCCAAGCTCCCCTGGAAGGCCATGGGCGTGGACGTGGTAATGGAGTGCACGGGCCTCTTCACCGGCAAGGCGAAGGGCGGCGCGGCGCACCTTGCCGCGGGCGCGAAGAAGGTGATCATCTCGGCGCCCGGCGACAAGGACGTCGACCGCACGATCGTCATGGGCGTCAACGACGGCGAGCTGAAGGGCTCGGACGCCGTGATTTCCAACGCATCCTGCACCACCAACTGCCTCGCGCCGCTGGTCAAGGCGCTGGACGATGCGATCGGCGTGGTGCAGGGCCTGATGGTGACCATCCACGCGTTTACCAACGACCAGGTGCTGACCGACGTGTTCCACAAGGACCTGCGCCGCGCGCGCTCGGCGACGCACAACATGATTCCCACCAAGACCGGCGCGGCGGCGGCCGTCGGCCTGGTGCTGCCGCACCTGAACGGCAAGCTCGACGGCTACGCGATCCGCGTGCCGACCATCAACGTCTCCATCGTCGACCTGACGTTCACCGCGAAGAAGGCCACCAGCGTGGACGAGGTGAACGCTGCGGTGAAGAAGGCCGCCGACGGGCCGCTCAAGGGCATCCTCGAGTACAACGCCGAGCCGCTCGTGTCCTCGGACTTCAACCACAACCCGGCGAGCTCCATCTTCGATGCGAGCCTCACCAAGGTGACCGGCGGCACGATGGTGAAGGTCGGCGCCTGGTACGACAACGAGTGGGGCTTCAGCAACCGCATGCTGGACGCGGCGGTTGCGCTGATGAACGCCAAGTAGCGCCATGCGCTTCAAGCGCATGGCCGATCTCGACCTGCGGGGTAGACGCGTCTTCATCCGCGCCGACCTGAACGTGCCGCAGGACGACGCCGGCGGCATCACCGACGACACGCGCATCCGCGCCTCGGTGCCGGGCATCCGGCTGGCGCTGGAAATGGGCGCGGCGGTGATGGTGACCTCGCACCTCGGTCGGCCGAAGGAAGGCGAACTCACGCCCGAAGACTCCCTCGCGCCGGTCGCGAAGCGGCTCGGCGAGCTGCTCGGCCGCGACGTGCCGCTCAAGCGCGACTGGGTGGACGGCGTCGAGGTGCGGCCTGGCGAGGTGGTGCTGCTGGAGAACTGCCGCGTCAACAAGGGCGAGAAGAAGGATGACGAGGCGCTGGCGAAGAAGGTCGCGGCGCTGTGCGACGTCTACGTGAACGACGCCTTCGGCACCGCGCACCGCGCGGAGGCGACCACGCATGGCGCGGCGCGCTTCGCCAAGGTCGCCTGCGCGGGCCCGCTGATGGCCGCCGAGCTCGACGCCCTGGGCAAGGCGCTCGCCAGCCCGCAGCACCCGCTGGTGGCGATCGTCGCCGGCTCGAAGGTGTCCACCAAGCTCTCGGTACTGGCGGAACTGGCGAAGAAGGTCGATCAGCTGATCGTCGGCGGCGGCATCGCCAATACCTTCATGCTTGCTTCGGGACTGCCCGTCGGCAGGTCGCTCGTGGAGAGGGACCTCGTGGACGAGGCCCGGCGCATCATGCGAGCCACGAAGGTGCCGCTGCCGGTGGACGTCGTGGTCGGCAAGAGTCTCGCGGACGCGAGCGGCGTCACCAAAGCGGCGCAGGACGTGGCCGCCGACGAGATGATCCTGGATATCGGGCCGAAGAGCGCCGAGGCGCTCGCCGCCGCGCTCAAGGCGGCAGGCACCATCGTCTGGAACGGCCCGGTCGGCGTGTTCGAGAACGACGCCTTCGCCGGGGGCACCGAGACGATCGCGCGCGCCATCGCCGCGTCGAAGGGTTTCTCCATCGCGGGTGGCGGCGACACGGTCGCGGCCATCAACAAGTTCGGCATCGCCGGCGAGATCGACTACATCTCGACCGCGGGCGGCGCGTTCCTGGAGTTCCTCGAGGGCAAGACCCTGCCCGCGGTGGCGGCACTCGAAGCGCGCGCCTGACCCGTCACGGCGCGGTGCTACACTGCGCGCGATGCTCCGCAGCACCAAGATCGTCGCCACGCTGGGGCCGGCCTCCAGCGATCCCGCGATCCTCGAGCGCATGGTGCGTGCCGGCGTGGACGTCGTGCGGCTCAATTTCTCGCACGGCACGGCGCAGGACCACGAGAAGCGCGCCGCGCTGGTCCGGGAGATCGGGCGCAAGATCGGCCGTACCGTCGCCATCATGTGCGACCTGCAGGGCCCGAAGATCCGCATCGGCAAGTTCAAGGACGGCAGGATCACGCTCGAGACCGGTGCGCGCTTCACGCTGGATGCGGAGTGCGAGCTCGGTGACGCCGGGCGCGTTGGTCTGGACTACAAGGAGCTGCCGCGCGACGTCGACGAAGGCGCGGTGCTCCTGCTGGACGACGGCAAGATCGTGCTCGAGGTGACCGCCGTGCGCGGCGAAGAGGTGCAGACGAGAGTGCGCCACGGCGGCGTGCTCTCCGACAACAAGGGCATCAACCGCCAGGGCGGGGGGCTCACCGCGGCCGCGCTCACGGCCAAGGACATGGAAGACATCCGCACCGCCGCGAAGCTGCACGCCGATTTCCTGGCGGTGTCGTTTCCCAAGTCGGGCGCCGACATGTACATGGCGCGGGAACTCATGCGCGCGGCCGGCGGCAAGGCGATGCTGATCGCCAAGATCGAGCGCGCGGAAGCCGTCAAGCAGGACGCGCTGCTCAGCATCATGGGCGCCTGCGACGGCATCATGGTGGCGCGCGGCGACCTGGCGGTGGAGGTCGGCGACGCGGCGGTGCCGGCGCTGCAGAAACGCATGATCCGCCTGGCGCGCGAGCACAACAAGCTCACCATCACGGCGACGCAGATGATGGAGTCGATGATCTCCAGCCCCGTGCCGACGCGCGCCGAAGTGTCCGACGTGGCCAACGCGGTGCTCGACGGCACCGACGCCGTCATGCTCTCGGCCGAGTCGGCGAGCGGCAAGTTCCCGGTGCAGACCATCGAGGCCATGGACCGCATCTGCGTCGAGGCCGAGCAGACGCAGTCGATCAGCCTCGACCAGGATTTCCTCAACCGCGTGTTCTCGCGCGTCGACCAGTCGATCGCCATGGGGGCGCTGTTCACCGCCTTCCATCTGAAGGTGAAGGCGATCGCCGCGCTCACCGAGTCGGGCGCCACCGCGCTGTGGATGTCGCGCCTGAACTGCGGCGTGCCGATCTACGCGCTCACCTCGCAGACCTCGACGCGCTACCGCTGCGCGCTGTTCCGCGACGTCTATCCGCTCATGGTCAAGTACGTCGGCCACGACCGCGAGGAGCTGCTGCAGGAGGCCGAGAAGGTGCTGGTCGAGAACGGCGTGGTGAAGCAGGGCGACCTGATCGTGCTCACCATCGGCGAGCCGATCGGCAAGGCGGGCGGCACCAACACGATGAAGATCGTGCGGGTAGGCGAGCACCTCGAGGCCTAGGCGCGCGGCGGCAGGTAGCGCTGGTCGGAGTAGGTCAGCAGCCACCGCGGCCGGAACGCGACGAAGATCGCAGCCAGGCCGCCCGTGAGGAACGCCTCTCCCCAGGCGATGAGCCAGCCGGCAGTGAGCAACGGCAGCTCGCTGCCTGGCGCCGCGCGCTGCAGCCAGGCGACGTGCAACGCCGCGGCGAGGGCGCAGGCGAGCGCCGTGCCGGCGAAGGCCCGTCCGAGGATGTAGACGAAGAGGTGTTTCGGCAGCCAGCGCCGCACGGCCATCCCGATGGCGAGCGCCAGCGTGGCGGGAACTGCGCCGCTCCAGACAGCAAGCTCGAGGGCGCGTGCAGGCCCGGCGCCACCGAGCCAGACGCCTGCCGCCGCGAGGAATACGGTGACAGTCGCCAGCGGCCAGCCGAACATCAGCACGAGCAGGCAGGCGCCGGAGAGGATCACGGGCAGGCCCGCGGGCAGCCTGGACTGCGCGGCCCAGGCGAGCGCAACCATGACGAGCGCCGCGACCCACGGCTCGCGCAGTTCGCGCGAGCGCAGCACGCCCCAGGGCTGGAAGGCGAGCGCCGCCAGGGTGGCCGCCACGACCGCGGCGATCTCCAGCGCCACGTCGCCCTGAATCAACTCTTGACGCGCATTGCCCGCGCGATTATAGGTGAGGCGCGATGAGCGGCGTGACCCCCAAGGCGACGAACCATGCGGCCCTGCCGCCGCTCGCGTCGCGCTTCGTGGACGTGGCGGCGCTTCCCTGGGAGCAAACGCGCTTCCCGGGCGTGCGGCAGAAGATCCTGGTCGTGGACCGCGACAGCGGCGTGGCCACGGCGCTCATCCACATGGCGCCCGGCGCGAAGCTGCCCGACCACGAGCACGTGCTGCTCGAGCAGACCTACGTGCTCGAGGGCAGCCTGGTGTGCGCCGAGGGCGAGTGCAAGGCGGGCGAATTCGTCTGGCGTCCGGCGGGCAGCCGCCACGAGGCCTGGGGCGGCCCGCAGGGCGGGCTGATGCTCGCCATGTTCCAGGTCGCCAACCGCTTCTTCGATCCCGACGGCCGCGAGACCGACGTCAGCGGCCAGGACTGGGAAGCGGCCTGGGGCAAGGCGCTGTTCCGCGAAGCGTAAGAAAAGGCGGGCGCCGCGGCGCCCGCCTGTGTTTGGCGCAGTCTTCCAGTTACTTGCCGAGGATCGCCCCGAAGCGCTTCCACTCCTTGCCGTCGAAGCGGATCAGCTGCTCCGACTCGATCGGCGCGAAGTCCGTCGCGCTCGTGTTGATGCGGATGCCGGGCAGCAGCGTCTCCGGACGGAAGTTCTTCAGGTTGGCCGCCTGTTTCATGATGTTGGCGCGCGACAGGTCGTTTCCGGCCTGCTTGAGCACCTGGTGCATGGTCTGCGCGACCGTGTAGCCGTAGATGTTCGACGCGTCCGCGAGGTTGCCGTCCGGATAGTACTTGCCCATGAACGCCTTCCATTCGTTCACCGACGCGTCGTTCTTCCACTGTTCGTCGAGCGGATCCTTGATGTACTGCGTCGAGATCAGGCCGACTGCCTTCTCGAGGCCCGCGGGCTTGAGCACCGAGCCGATGGAGGCCGAGACGTTGTTGAGGTAGTGCGTCGGCTTCCAGCCGCTGTCGTAGGCCTTGCGGATGGCCTGCGCGGCGAACTTGGGCGTGGTGATGTTGAAGAACGTATCCGCGCCCGAGGCCTGCAGCTGCACCATCTGCGAGTCGACTGTCGGGTCGGCCACCTCATAGGAGACCTCCTTGACGATCATGCTGACCTTGTCGCCCAGACCGTCCTTGAAGCCCTTGAGGTAGTCCTTGCCGTAGTCGTCGTTCTGGTACAGCACGCCGATCTTCGCCTTGGGGTTGTTCTTCAGGATGTGCTCGGCGTAGATGCGCCCCTCGGTCTGGTAGTTCGGCTGCCAGCCCATGGTCCACGGATAACTCTTCGGGTCGTTCCACTTGGTCGCGCCGGTGGCGACGAACAGGTGCGGCACCTTCTTCGCGTTCATGTACTTGTGGATCGCGCTGTTGGGCGGTGTGCCGAGCGATTGGAAGATCAGCAGCACCTGGTCCTGCTCGACGAGCCGGCGCGCCATCTCCACGGTCTTCGGCGGGCTGTAGCCGTCGTCGTACGAGATCCACTCGACCATGCGGCCGTTGATGCCGCCCTTCTCGTTCACCATCTTCCAGTAGGCGCCGATCGTCTTGCCGATGGTGCCGTAGGCCGAGGCCGGCCCGCTGTAGGGATTGGTGTTGCCGATCTTGATGGTCTTCTGCGCCAGGGCCGTCGGCGACGCGAGCGCGGCGGCCAGCAGGGCGGCGATCGATACGTACTTCATCTTCATGGCTGCCTCCTCCTCCTAGGGTTTAGCTGCTTGATTCTGCGCCTTCCGCGTCAGCCGCGCTACGGCCATGCGCACGGCGCCTGCGATTCCCATCGGCATCACGTACACGAAGCCGAGCAGGAATATGCCGAAGATCGCCCACGGGGCGGCCTTCGAGATGGCATCGGCGATGTTGGGCACGAACTGGATGAACAGCGCCCCGTAGATCGCCCCGCTGATCGAGGCGAGCCCGCCGATCACGACGCCGACCAGGAGCATGATCGACACGAAGATGTTGAAGCTGTCGGGCGCCACGAACTGGATGGCGATGGCGCCGAGCGCGCCCGCGATGCCGGTGTACATGGCCGAGATGCCGAACGTCATGGACTTCACCATGGCGGTGTGGATCCCCATCGCCTCGGCGGCAATGTGCTGGTCGCGGATCGCGACCATGGCGTGCCCCATGCGCCCGCGCAGGATGTTCCAGGCGAGCACGAACATCAGCACCGTGATCGCCAGCGTGAAGAAGTACAGCCACTGATCGGGATTGAGCGGCAGCCCGAAGGGCGCGTCGGGCTTGAGCAGCACGATGCCCTGCACCCCGCCCGTCCATTGCTCCAGGTGGTGGTACTTGAGCAGCGCGGGCAGCGACACGGCGAGCGCGAAGGTGGCGAGCGCGAGATACAGGCCCTCCAGGCGCAGCGCGGGCAATCCGAACAGGAACCCGGCGATCAGGCACACGACGGCCGCCGCGGGAATCGTGGCCCAGTAGGGCACCCCGTACTGGTCCATGAGGATCGCCGCGGTGTAGGCGCCGATGGCATAGAACGCGCCGTGGCCGAGCGAGATCTGGCCGTTGTAGCCGGTGAGCATGTTCAGGCCGAGCAGCGCGATCGCGTACACCAGCGCCAGCGTGAACTGGAAGGTGCGGTAGTTGCTGACGACGAAGGGCAGCATGCAGGCGGCGAGCAGCACCAGCGCGACGACGATCATCTGGCGGCGGCTCATACGCGCGTCACCAGGACCTTGCCGAAGAAGCCCGAGGGCTTCACGACCAGCACGCCGATGATGAGCACCAGCGCCACCGCGAGCTTGAGCTCGTTGCCGATGACGAACGCGCCGAGCAGGTTCTCCAGCACGCCCACCAGGAAACCGCCGAACACGGCGCCGGCCGGATTGTCGATGCCGCCGACCAGCGCCGCGGCGAACGCATAGAGCAGCACGCCGCCCATCATGTTGGGATCGAGGAACACGATCGGCGCCACCATCATGCCGGCGACGCCGCCGACCGCGGCGGCCAGGCCCCAGCCGAGCGCCAGCATCCAGCCCACGCGGATGCCGACCAGCCGCGCCGAATCGGGATTCTGCGCGGCGGCGCGCATGGCGAGGCCGAGCGGCGTATAGCGGAAGAAGAGAAAGAGGAGCAGCAGCACCACCAGCGTCACGCCGATCGCCCCGCCCTGGTGCGAGGTGACGTATTGGCCGAAGATCGGCTCCGCGGGGAAGGGGCTCGGGAAGCTCTTGATGGTGTAGCTGTAGATCCAGCCCGTGACGCTGTTCAGGATGACGAGCAGCGCGATGAACACCACGACCACGGCCAGCACCGGGGCGTTCTCCACCGGGCGGATGATGACGCGCTCGATCACCACGCCGAGCACGAAGGCGAGCACGACGGTGAGCAGGAAAGCGGGCCAGTAGGGCATGCCGGCGTTGATCAGGCTCCAGGCGAGGTAGGTGGCGAACATCGCCATCTCGCCCTGGGCGAAGTTCACCAGGTGCGTCGCCTGGTAGATCATCACGAGCGCGAGCGCGAGGCTCGCGTAGATCCCCCCGGTGGCGAGGCCGGCGAGCACCTGGTGCAGGAGTTCTTGCATCCCGTGTCTCCCTCAGTACCCCAGGTACGAGCGCCGCACGGCGTCGTTGCTCTTGATCTCGCCGGTGGTGCCCGATAGCACCACGCGCCCGGTCTCGATCAGATACGCGTGGTCGGCGAGCTCGAGCGCCATCGCCGCATTCTGCTCCACCACCAGCATGCTCACCTTCTCCTTCGCGTTCACGGTGCGCAGGATCTCGAACAGCTCGCGCACGATCAGCGGCGCGAGGCCGAACGAGGGCTCGTCGAGCAGCATCAGGCGCGGCCGCAGCATCAGCGCGCGCGACACCGCGAGCATCTGCTGCTCGCCGCCCGAAAGCGTGCCGGCCTGCTGCGTGTGGCGCTCCTTCAGCCGCGGGAAGTAGCCGTAGACGCGCTCCAGGTCGGCCTCGACCGCGCCGCGGTCCCTGCGCGTGTAGGCGCCCAGGCGCAGGTTCTCCTCGGTGGTCAGGTTGACGAACGTGCCGCGCCCGTCGGGCACGTGGGCGATGCCCTTTCTCACGATGTCCTCGGGCGCCTTGCCGTCGATGCGCTCGCCCGAAAAGCGCACCTGCCCTTGAGTCTTCACCATGCCGCACAGCGCCCGGAGGGTCGTGGTCTTGCCCGCGCCGTTCGCGCCGAGCAGCGTCGTGATCGTGCCTTCGTCCATGGCGAAATCGATGCCGTGCAGCACCCGCGTCAGGCCGTAGGAGGCATGCAGTCCGCTGACCTGCAGCAGCGCCGCCATCAGTGCGCCGCCCCGCCCAGATAGGCCTGGATCACCTCCGGGTGCGCCTGCACCTCGGCGGGCGTGCCCTCGGCGATCTTGCGGCCGAAGTTGAGCGCGACCACGCGATCGGAGATGCTCATCACCAGGCTCATGTGATGCTCCACGAGCAGCACCGTGAGCCCCAGCCGGTCGCGGATGTCCTGGATCAGCACGCCCAGCTCGCCGACCTCCTCGTGGTTGAGCCCGCTCGCCGGCTCGTCGAGCAGCAGCAGCTTCGGGTCGCTCGCCAGCGCGCGCGCCAGCTCGACGCGCTTGGCCGTGCCGAAAGGCAGGTCGGCGACGCGCAGGTCCGCCACCGCCTCTAGCCCGAGGAAGCGCACCAGCGAGCGCGCCTTCTCCTGCGTGGCATGCTCCTCGCCGACGACCACCGGCAGGCGCAGAGCGTTGAACAGGAAGCCGCTCGACGTGCGGCAGTGATGGCCGATCATGACGTTCTCCATCACCGTCATGGTGCGAAACAGCGCCAGGTTCTGGAACGTGCGGCCGATGCCGAGCGCGGCGATGCCATGCTTGGGCACCTGCAGGAGCGAGGCGCCGTTGAAGAGGATGTCGCCGCTGCCGCACTCGTAAAGGCGCGACAGGCAATTGAACAGCGTGGTCTTGCCGGCGCCGTTGGGGCCGATCAGCCCGACGATGCGTCCCGCCTCGACATCGAAGCTCACGCCGTCGAGCGCGACGATGCCGCCGAAGCGCACCCCCACGCCTTCCACGCGCAGCAACGCCTTTGCAGCAATCGGGTCGATTGCTCCCTCCTCCGTTTGGAACTGCCTCGCGGCGCCTCGCCGGGCGCTATTGCAACTTGTGTCGGATTGTCGGACGATATCTTCGAATCAGTCAAGAAAAGAGATGACCGAGCTCGCCGAGAAGTTCCGGCGCATCAGTCCGACGCCGGCCTATCAGCTCGTGGCGGAAGCCATCGAGCGGCGCATCCTCTCGGGCGGCATCCGGCCCGGAGAGCCGATCGGCACCGAAGCGGAGCTCGTCAAGCAGTTCGGCGTCAACCGCTCCACGGTGCGCGAGGGCATCCGGCTGCTGGAGCACGACGGCATCATCCAGCGCCAGCCCAACCGGCGGCTCGCGGTCGCGCTGCCGCACTACGAGCGCCTGGCCACGCGCACCACGCGCGCGCTGGTCCTGCACGAGGCCACCTTCCGCGAGCTCTACGAGGCCGGCATGGCGCTGCAGCTCGCCACGATCGAGGGCGCAACGCAGCGCGCCACGCCCGAGCTCATCGACGCCATGCAGGAGAACATCGATCGCACCGAAAAGGTCCTGGACGACCCCGCGGCGGTCGCCGAGCTGGACGCCGAGTTCCATGCCCTGATCGGCCAGGCCTCGGCCAATCGCGTGCTGCAGCTGGCGCGCGAGCCCTCGGACCTGCTCGTGCGCCCGACGACCGAGCTCGTGCTGCGCAAGAGCAAGGTCGGCGCCGCGCGCCTGCTGCACGCGCACCGCATGCTGCTCGACGCCATCCGCCGCAAGGACGCCGCGTTCGGGCGGCTGTGGGCGCGGCGCCACATCGACGACTGGCGCAAGGGCTTCGAGCGCGCCGGCAACGACCTTGACCAGCCGATCGACCGCATCTACCTCGGCGCCTCCGCGAAGGCGCGCACCGCCGCGCCCGCCTGAGGCGGGCGGGCCCTCGACCGCGCGCCGCGCAACGGCGAGAATTCCCGCGTGCGCATCGCGCTGTGCAACGAAGTCATCGCCCCCATGCCGTTCCCGCAGCAATGCGAGTACGCGGCCAAGCTCGGCTATGACGGCCTGGAGATCGCGCCCTACACCCTGTCCGAGGAGCCGCAACGCCTGGGCAGCGCGCAGCTGGCCGCCGCGCGCGTGGCCGCCGAGGACGCGGGCATCGCCATCACCGGCCTGCACTGGCTGCTGATCAAGCCGACGGGGCTGTCGATCTCCACGCGCGACGATGCCGTGCGCCGCCGCACGCTGGAGGTGATGTTCGCGCTGGTCGAGCAGTGCGCCGAGCTCGGCGGCCGCTACCTGGTGCACGGCTCGCCGCACCAGCGCCGCATCGACCCGGGCGACACGCGCGCGGCGGCGCTTGCGCGCGCGCAGGAATGCTTCGCGGCCGTGGCCGAGCGCGCCGAGAAGGCGGGCGTCATGTACTGCATCGAGCCGCTCGCCTCCGAGCACACGCCGCTCATCAACACGCTGCGCGAGGCGGCGCTGATGGTGGAGGCGATCGGCAGCCGCGCGGTGCGCAGCATGCTCGATTGCAGCGCGGCGGGGCGCATGGAGTCGGCGCCGCTGCCCGCGCTCGTCGACCGCTGGCTGCCGAGCGGCATGATCGCGCACGTGCAGGTCAACGATCGCAACCGGCGCGGTCCCGGGCAGGGCGAGCTGCGCTTTGCGCCGCTGTTCGCGGCGCTCAAGCGCCACGGTTACGCGGGCGACGTCGCGGTGGAGCCCTTCGACTACGTGCCCGACGGGCCCGGGGCGGCCGCGCGGGCGATCGGCTACGTGCGGGGCATCCTCGAGGCGCTCGAATGACGCCGAAGGTGCCGTGCCCGCGTCCCGGGCGCGTGGTGCTGGAGGGTCGCTACGCGCGGCTCGAGCCGCTGTCGCTCGCGCACGCCGACGGGCTGATGGCGGCCGCGGCCGACGCATCGAGCTTCGACTACCTGTTCGACGTGCCGCCCCGGGGCCTGGAAGACCTCAAGTCCTGGATCCGGCAGAAGGCGGCCTCCGACGATCCGCTGTTTCACGCGGTGATCGACAAGGCCACCGGCGTCGCCGGCGGCCGGCAGACCTTCATGCGCATCACGCCCGAGCACGGCGTGATCGAGATCGGCAACATCCTGTGGGGGCCGGCGATCGCGCGCACGCGCGTGGCCACCGAGGCGCTGGTCCTCGCCGCGCGGCATGTGTTCGAGGACCTCGGCTATCGCCGCTTCGAATGGAAGTGCAACGACCGCAACGAGCCCTCGAAGAAGGCTGCGCTGCGCTTCGGCTTCACCTTCGAAGGGGTCTTCCGCCAGCACATGTGGGCCAAGGGCGCGAACCGCGATACCGCGTGGTTCTCGATGCTCGACCACGAGTGGCCGCGGCTGCGCCAGGCCTACGAGCGCTGGCTCGATCCCGCCAATTTCGACGCCGCGGGCCGCCAGCGCGCGCGGCTCGCCGCTGCGCCCTGATGCGATTGCGCGTCACGGCGGTTGAGCTCTTCGAGCGCGACGTCCTGCTGCGCATGCCGTTCCGCTTCGGCGTGGTGACGCTGACGCAGGCGCCGCAGGCGTTCGCGCGCGTGCGCATTCGCGTAGAGGACGGGCGCGAGGCCGAAGGCGCGGCCGCCGAGCTGCTGGCGCCGAAATGGTTCGACAAGGACCCGGCGCTCAGCAACGAGGACAACTTCGACCAGCTGCGCCGCTCTCTTGCGCAGGCGCGCGCGGCGTACCTCGCGCACGAGGCGCGCACCGCCTGGGGCCATGCCGCGCCGGCGCGCGGGCTGGTGGAGAACTTCGGCCCGGCGCTGCTCGATCGCGCGCTGCTCGACGCGCTGTGCCGCGCGCTCGGCGTGTCGTTCTTCGAGGCGATCCGCCGCAACCTGGTCGGCGCGCCCGCGGTGGACGGCATCGACCTCGGCGCGTACTTCGCCACGCTGCGGCCCGCGGCGCGCATCGCCGCGCGGCACACCGTAGGGCTGCTCGACCCCGTCACCGCGGTCGATTGCAGGGCGCGCGTCGGCGACGGGCTGCCCGAGACGCTCGAGGAGGTGGTGGCGCGCTACGGCCACCGGTACTTCAAGCTGAAGGTCGGGGGCGATGCACGTGTGGATGTGGCGCGCCTCGCGGCGATCGCGGCGGTCCTCGACCGGATCGGGCAGCCCTACCATGTCACGCTCGACGGCAACGAGCAGTACGAGGACTTCCAGGGGGTGGCGGAGCTGTGGGCGGGGATGCACGCGGAGCCGCGCCTTGCGCGCCTCGCGGCGAGCGTGCTGTTCGTCGAGCAGCCGGTGAAGCGCCAGAAGGCGCTCACCGCGCACGTGAGCGGGCTCGAGCGCCCGGTGATCATCGACGAATCCGACGACGCCATGGACGCGTTCCCGCGCGCGCGGGCGCTCGGCTACCGGGGCGTGTCCTCCAAGACCTGCAAGGGCGTCTACCGCGCGCTGGTCAACGGCGCGCGCTGCGCCGCCTGGAACCGAAAAATGGGGTCTGACCCCATTTATTTCCTCTCGGGCGAGGATCTCACCCAGCAGGCGGGCCTGGCGCTGCAGCAGGACACCGCGCTTGTTTCGCTGCTGGGCCTCACGCACGTGGAAAGAAACGGCCACCATTACGTGAACGGCATGGCGGGACTGCCTGCGGCGGAGCAGGAGGCGTTCCTCGGCGCGCATCCCGACCTGTACGATCGCAGCCACGGCGCGGTGCGCGTGCGCATCGCCGGCGGCATGCTCGACATCGGCTCGCTCGCGTGCGCCGGCTTTGCCAGCGGGGCGATGCCGGACTGGGTGGCGATGCGCGAGATGAAACTGCAGAAGGAATCGGCGTGAGCACGAGGCGAATCGGCATCATCATGCACGGCGTCACCGGGCGCATGGGCATGAACCAGCACCTGGTGCGCTCCATCCTCGAGATCCGCAGGCAGGGCGGGGTGGCGCTGAAGGACGGCACGCGGCTCATGCCCGACCCGCTGCTCGTCGGCCGCAACGCGGCCAAGATCGAGGCGCTGGCACGCGAGCATGGCGTGCAGCGCTGGACCGCGGACCTCGACGCGGCGCTCGCCTCGGGCGAGGACGAGGTCTTCTTCGACGCCGCGTCCACGCAGCTGCGCCCGGCGCTGCTCAAGCGCGCGATCCGCGCTCGCAAGCACGTCTACTGCGAAAAGCCCGTCTCGACGACGCTCGCCGAGGCCATGAGCCTCTACCGGGCGGCGCGCAAGGCGAAAGTGAAGCACGGCGTGGTGCAGGACAAGCTGTGGCTCCCCGGCCTGCTGAAGCTGAAGAAGCTGCGCGACGCGGGCTTCTTCGGCCGCATCCTCTCGGTGCGCGGCGAGTTCGGCTACTGGGTGTTCGAGGGCGACCCGCAGTCCGGGCGGC